>OCVV011343170.1_pt1 | contig 17574 bp, 17 predicted proteins | sample 1539721 | NCBI WGS metagenome assembly OCVV01 (sample SAMN02144230, study PRJEB22623) | gut metagenome | biome: sheep rumen | host: Ovis aries | place: New Zealand | reverse complement strand
GCTGTTCGCCCATTAAAGTGGCACGCGAGCTGGGTTCAGAACGTCGTGAGACAGTTCGGTCCCTATCCGTTGTGGGCGTAGGAAAATTGAGGAGAGCTATCCTTAGTACGAGAGGACCGGGATGGACCTACCTCTGGTGTATCTATTGTAACGCCAGTTGCAGTGTAGAGTAGCTATGTAGGGAATGGATAACCGCTGAAAGCATCTAAGCGGGAAGCCAACTTCAAGATGAGTTTTCCCATTATTTATTAAGTAAGATCCCTGAAAGACTATCAGGTTGATAGGTTGGAAATGGAAGCATAGTGATATGTTGAGTTGACCAATACTAATAGATCGAGGATTTAATCATATTTGTTTATATTTGATTAGATCTATAAAACACATTATCTAAGTTTTCAGAGAATTATTTCTCTAAATATTTTATTGGTAACAATAGCTAAGTGGATACACCTGTTCCCATCCCGAACACAGAAGTTAAGCACTTATACGCCGAAGATAGTGAATGCGAAAATAGGAAGTTGCCAATATTTTTTTTTGTATAAAAATCCATATGATTGGATTTTTTTTTATTTGTAAAATAATATAAATCATTTAATATTTAAAGCATTAATAGTTGAATTCATACTTTTATATTTGCTATAATTAATTTGGTGATTGTAATGGATTATAGAATAACAACAAGAGACGAGAGAGAAACAATTCAAATTGCACAAAATCTCGAATCTGAAAAATTTGAAAATATGATTATTTGCTTGAGAGGTGACTTAGGTAGTGGGAAAACTATTTTCACTAAAGGATTTGCCCAAGCATTAGGAATAGAGGAGAATATTACTTCTCCTACTTTTAACATAATTAAAGAGTATCTAAATGGTGAAATGCCACTTTATCATATGGATGTATATCGCTTAGATGGTAAGGTAGATGGAATTGGATTAGAAGATTACTTTACTAAAGGTGGAGTAGTAATTATTGAATGGGCAGATTTGATTGAAGACTATTTACCCGAGGAAAGACTTGATATTAAATTTAAAATTGTTGATGAAGAAACTAGAACATTAATATTTGTTCCTCATGGGCAACAATACGAAGAAATTTGTGAGGCAGTACTATGAGAATTCTCTACTTAGACACAACTTCTAATTTTCTTTACTGTGCTGTATTAGATAATAATAATATTTTAGGACAAGTAAAAGAAAAATTAGATAATAATTTATCAATGTATACTTTACCAAAAATTCATGAATTATTATCTAATTGCTCAATTTCAATTAATCAAATTGATAAAATTGTAGCAGTAAATGGTCCAGGATCATTTACAGGAATTAGAATTGGTCTAACAATAGCTAAAACTATAGCTTGGGCAAGAAATATTCCAATTATTTTGATTTCTAGCCTCGAGGCAATGGCTTTATCATATGATGGAAATTATGATTATGTTGTTCCAATCATTGATGCAAGGAGAAATAATGTATATGCATCAATATTTGATGTTAAAAATAAATCATTTGTAATGAATGAACAACATCTATCACTTGATACTTTGAACATCGCACTAAGTAATTTAGGAAATAAAATTACTTTTATTTCTAATAATAAAATTGATACAAATTATGATTTACAACCATATGATCCAAAAATAGATGTAATCGTATCATCAGTAATTGATAGAGAGCCAACTAATCCTCATGCAGTAGATGCAAATTACCTAAAACTAACTGAAGCAGAAGAAAATAAGAATAAAGAGGAAAAAGATGATTTATAATATTGCAATTGATGATACTGAATTAATAAACATTTTAGAAAATGATTTCCCTTCTTTTTTTTCAAAATTGAAAATAAAGAATGATTTAGAAAATAATATTTTTTCGAAATACTTTATTTATACTGAGAAAAGTAATATAATAGGCTTCATAAATTATTATGACTTGTATGATAGATTTGAAATATCGTATATAGAAGTAAAAGAACAATTTAGAAATAAAAAAATTGGAACAAAATTACTAGATCATTTAATTGATATTGGTAAAAAAAGGAAAATTGAAAACATAACTTTAGAAGTAAATGTTAATAATAAATATGCAATTAAATTATATGAAAAATTTGACTTTAAAAAAGTAGCAATAAGAAAGAAATACTATGATGGAATAGATGGATATTTGATGGAAAGAAAGATGATGTAGATGAAAGATATGTATATCTTAGCAATTGAAAGTAGTTGTGATGAAACAAGTTGTGCAATTGTTAAAAATGGAAAAGAAGATATAGCTACTGTAATATTGTCACAAATTGATATACATACCAATTTTGGTGGTGTAGTCCCAGAAATTGCAAGTAGACATCATTTAAAAAATATTACAATGGTAATAGAAGATTGTTTAAATAAAGCAAAAATGACTATGGATGAAATAGATGCAATTGCAGTAACATATGGTCCAGGTTTAATTGGTTCATTGCTTGTTGGAGTTGAAGCTGCTAAAACACTTGCATATATCTACAATAAACCTTTAATTCCAGTACATCATATTGCAGGACATATATATGCAAACAATCTTAATAAAGAAATGAAATATCCTTTAATAGCGCTAGTGGTAAGCGGTGGACATACTGAACTTGTATATATGGAAGAAGAGTATAAGTTTGAATTTCTTGGAGGTACCCTTGACGATGCAATAGGTGAGACATATGATAAGGTAGCAAGAGTAATAGATGTCGGCTATCCTGGAGGACCAGTAATTGATAAAATGGCCCATCAAGGAATTCACGAATATAATCTTCCTCTTCCTCTTAATGATTCAACATATAATTTCAGTTTTAGTGGACTGAAAAGTGCCGTAATAAATTTAGCACATAATTATAAACAAAGAGGAATAGAAATAAATAAAGAGAATTTAGCAAAGTCATTTCAAGACGTTGTAGTAGATATAATAGTTAAAAAGACAATAAAAGCTCTTAAAGATAAAAATGTAAAAAGACTAGTTATAGCTGGTGGTGTAGCAGCAAACAAAGCAATAAGAGAATCTTTAGAAAAAGTATGTAACGAAAATAATATAGAATGTAGTTATCCAAATATAAAGTATTGCACAGATAATGCAACAATGATCGGAGCAGCCGCATATTATGCTTATAAAAAAGGAAGAATTGCTACAATAGAATTAAATGCTAAGTCAAATGATATATTAAAATAAGGAGGTTATTTGTATGGATGAAAAAAAAGAGATACAATCAAAAAGAATAAAAGTAAAAAACATTAAAGCAGCAACTAAAGCTCTTAATAAAACACCAACAAAAAAGACAACCTCTACAAAAAAAAGTGTTACAAAGAATAATACTGTTTCGGTAACACCAAATATCGATATAGAAGATAAAAAAATTTCTCAAGCGAAAAAAACAAAAGAAAAAGAAGTAAAGCAAAAAGTAGAAAAAGAAAAAAAAGAAGAAAAAGAAAAACAAAAAACCGCTTCCAAAAAAACTACAACAAAAAAAACAGAAACAAAAAAGAAAGTAGAAACAAAAAAGAAAGTAGAAACAAAAAAGAAATCTTCAAAAAAACAACCAGAAAAAGCAAAGTTAGTTCTTCCAAAAGAATGGCAGAATGTTAATAATAAAAATAAAGAACAAGAAATACAAAAAGGTAATTTTTCTAGTAGAATAAAAAATTCAATTTTTGAAGAATTAGATGATAAAACATTCGAGAAAAAAAAGAAGGAAGATAGACAAAAAATAAAAAAGTCACTTATAAAATTATTTATATTTATTGTGATAATAGCAGTAGTAGGTTTTGCTTTATATAACTATAATGATTTTATTAAAAAACAATTAGCTGTTTATGATGTATATGAATTAGGGGAAAAAGTAACATTAAAAGATGGATCTATTTGGTATGTAGTTGATGATAGTGATTCTAAAAGTGAAACAGTTAAATTATTAAAAGAGACACCAGTAGATATTAATAATGATTCAAAATTGGATGTAAATGATACTATAAAGTATAATAGCAAGAATTTACCAGAATATGATACTACTCTAATAGATAGTGTGGGTAATTATTTAAGTGATAATTACATATTTAAGCTTCAAGAAAAAGTCGGTGATATTAAATCTATTAGTTTATTAACTTCAAAAGAATTTGTAAAAATTAGAAATAAAATGGGATTTGGTTATGAATGGAATGAAGGTAATTGGCTTGCTAATAGTGACATTGGAACTTGGTGGATAATTTCCAAACAAAATGAAAAAGTCTATTGTGTAACAACAATAGGTTCGTATAAGCTTCAACGTCCTATTTCACCAAATTATGTAAGGCCAACCATTGAAATAAAAAAATCTCAAGTAGAAAAAATAATAAATAAAAAAGTTGAAGTTAATGAAATGGGAAAACTTCTAACTAGTATTTTTGAAGCAAAAAGTAAGGACTAGACAAAACTAGTCTTTTATTGTATATTTATAAGCGACGTTTTAAATTTTGCTTATTTTTAAATTATGCGGACAATTTCAAAGTTCGTCTTTTTGTGTTATAAGAAAGGAGAGAATATGAATTTACCAAAAGCTGAAATAGAAAAAGAAGAAAAATATTTGAATAATAGTATTGGAGTAATAAGAAAGAAAATATCTGAATTGGGGCAAGTGTTATATGATAGAGAAGAAAAAGTAATGGAGTTTAAAAAGTTTATTTGGGATACTAGACATGACATGGATCCAACAGAAATGAAAACTATGATTAATGCAAGCGATTTAGAAGTAACACTAATGGGATATAAAGGAGATTATCTTCAAAAACTTTATAGAATTCAAAACAATCCATATTTTGGGTCAATTACTTTCAAAGATGATACATCAGAAAACAAAATATATATAGGAATCACTCACGTTGAAGATGAAGAAAATGATAAGTATCTAGTACATGACTGGAGAGCTCCAATTTGCTCATTATTTTATGATTATGAATTAGGAAAGGCCCAGTACTTAGCACCTGAAGGAATTATAAAAGGAGAAATCACAAACAAAAGACAATTTTCAATAAAAGATGGAAAACTAATTAGAGTATTTGACAATAACATCAACATTGATGATGAACTTTTACAGCAAGTGTTAGTAGAAGAATCAAATGATAAAATGAAAAATATTGTTAACACTATTCAGCAAGAACAAAACGCAATTATAAGAAATGTACAAGACCCAAACTTAATTGTACAAGGAATAGCAGGAAGTGGAAAGACATCCGTAGCACTTCATAGAATTGCTTTCCTACTTTACAAAATAAAAAACTTAAGTTCAAATAATGTGCTTATTTTCTCACCAAATCAAATATTTACTGAATACATCTCAAATGTACTTCCAGAATTGGGTGAATCGAATACACTTCAAACAACTTTCAATAGCTTCTTAGAAACAAATCTACAAGAGTATCAACATGTTGAATCATTTTCTGAATTTGTAGAAAGATATTACAAGTATCAAGAAAAAAATATAAATTTAGTAAAATATAAGCAGAGCAATGAAATAATCGATGCTCTAGAAAAATATATTAAATCATTGTTAAAACAATTATATTTTAAAGAGGATATGATTACAAAAGAATATGAAATACCAAAAGAGATACTTAATTATTATTTAAAGGATAAATATTCAAAATTATTGTTAATAGAAAGAATAGAAAAAATAGCTGAAAAGATATGTAATGACTATTATCATGGCAAAACTGGTAATAAAAAGCAAATAATATCTAAACTAACAAAGAATTTAAATATTAAGTTAAACTACAAAGAAATATTTAAAAGCTTTTTTACAAGTAGAGAATTTAATGAAACATATAATGGAGAAATTACAGAAAAAGAAATAAAAGAAAGTGTTTCATCTAAAAATATAAAATATGAAGATGCTTGTATTTTTACATATATAAAAGGTTTATTGGAAGGCTTTAGTTATAGAGGACAAATACAAGAAATAGTAATTGATGAAGCACAAGACTATAATATTTTACAATATAAGTTAATTAGAACAATCTTTAAAAAAAGCAATTTTACAATACTAGGAGATATTAATCAAACAGTAAACCCTTATTATAAATATAATTCGTTAGAAGAATTAAAAGATATTTTTGAAGGAAGTATTTACTTAGAATTAAATAAAACTTATAGATCATCTCCAGAAATAATAGAACATACAAATAAAATATTAGGATTAACTCACGTTTCAGCGATAAGAAGGGATAATAATAGACCTGTAATATTTAGAGAAGAGAATAGTGATTTAAAAAATCAAATTTTAAAAGATATAAATGAGGCAAAGAAAGATAATTTCTCATTAGCAATTATTACAAAAACAGACGAAGAAGCTGAAAAAATATATCAGATTTTAAAAGATAGTTTTGAAGAATTAAGTTTAATTCTATCATCCACAAAAGAATTTAAAAAGAATCTAATTGTGATTCCATCATATATAGCAAAAGGATTAGAGTTTGATGAAACAATTATATATACTTCTAAAGAAAACAAATACAAAGAAGAAGAAAAATATCTATATTATGTAGCATGTACACGTGCACAACATCAACTAATTATTTATAATCAAAAATAGTCTTTTCTTTTTTTTACTTATCATTTATAATTAAAAAAGAATAGGAGAGTAAAAATGGAAGAAGAAAAAAAAGTTGAAGAAGTAAAAGAAGAGAAAAAAGGTCTTCTAAATAATACAAAACAAGTTTCAGGTAAGCCATTAAAAATATGGTTAGTTGTAATGATAGTAATATTTATGCTAATTACATTTGGTCTAGGTTTATACTTAGGTAAACAATTATATGGAAAAGAAGAAAAAAAGGAAAATAATTCGGTAGAACAAAAAAACGATGAAAGTAACAAGCAAATACAAAAGGAAAATAGAAAAACTCATAATTATGGCGTTAATGTTAATGCAAATCCTGATTCTGATTTTCCTGATGTAACATATCTTCCTGTTAGTGTTTCAGATCATGGAGTTACAGCTACCCTTAAAAAGGATTTAAAAACAGTTTCCATAATTGTTAATGGCCAAGAAGCTAATGAATATTTTAATGCAAATTTAGAAGATCAAGTTGAACTTGATATATTATTTGACAAAGAAATAATAGAAGTGTTCTTTGGATATTTTGGACAAGCAGTAGGTGGTGAAAAATTATTATTCCTAATGAAAGATGGTACTGTAGAGTATATTCCTTTATATAAAGTACTTAACGGCAAAGGAAATAATGAGTTAACAAATATTAGTTCATACGGAAAAATCGAAGGAGTTTCAAATGTAGTAGCATTATTTCAAATGGAAGTACAATCTTTCTCTGGCTATAGTTCAGTTGGTGCGAGATTACAGGATGGGACATTTTTTGATTTATCAGAATTTAACATAGAATAATGAAATATCAATTAAAGTATCTAGTATAAAACTAGATATTTTTTTATTTAAATATTTTTCTTTTTTTTAAATTAAATATAAATTTTTTCAATATTTACATTATTGTGGTATACTAAATATGGTGATAATATGAAAGATAAGCAATTTAAAAATCTTGATGAACAAGTAGAAATATTTAAATATAAAGGAATGGTAATAAATGATGAAAAATATGCTAAAGATGTTTTACTAAGAGAAAACTATTTCTTTCTATCAGGCTATAGACATTTATTTTTACAAGATGAGCAAAAAAAGCATTACCTTCCTGGAACTACTTTTGAAGAATTATATAGTCTATTTTTATTTGATAGACAGTTTAGAAATATAATTTTTAAAAACTTATTAATTGTGGAAAATAATGCTAAATCAATTTTTTCATATCAACTATCAAAAAAATATGGTTATAAAGAAAATGATTATCTAAAACCAGCTAACTTTGATATGTCACCAGAGAAAAGTAGACAAGTAAATGATTTAATAAAAAAGATGAAAAGGCAAGTTAGAATTAATGGATATCAACATAGTGCAACAATGCATTATTTGAATAATTATGGATATATTCCATTATGGGTATTAGTAAAAGTATTATCTTTTGGTATAATAAGTGAATTTTTTTCTATACTAAAACATGATGATAAAGTTGCTATTTCAAAAATATATAATATCGATGTCGAATCATTAACTAATTATTTGTCTATTCTCGCTAATTATAGAAATGTATGTGCACATGAAGATATATTATTTGAAAATAAAACTCAAAGAACAATAGATAACACTGTATATCACATATTACTTGGAATAGAAAAAGAAGATGGAGAATACAAAAAAGGGAAAAATGATTTATTTGCATTAATTATAATATTAAGACAAGTTTTAACAGGTGATGATGTTAAAAATTTAATTCTTGAACTTGATAGAATAATTGAAAATTTAAGATTAAACCTTCATACAATTAGTATAGATAAAGTATTAGATAGAATGGGATTCCCAACTAACTGGAAAGACATAGCTAATATTGAAAAGAGGCCATTGAATGAAGAATAAATTAATAATAGTTATTGCAATATTATTAGCTTTCATAGCAGGTGGAGAATTTACTTATATTGTTGTATTAAAAAATGGTAAAGCTAACATCAATAGTAATATGCCATCAGTGTCTTATAGTAGTTGTTCAAATTGTATGTCAGGTACAATGGTAATTGAAAATGGTGGATTAACACAAACTGTTAATAAAATATATGATTCAGTTGTAATGATTAAAAATTATCAATCTGGAAAAGTTATAGGATCTGGAAGCGGATTTGTATATAAAGCTGATGATGAGTATGGATATGTAATGACAAATCAACACGTTGTAGAAGATGCTGATAAAATTACAGTAGTTTTTACAAGCAAAGAAGAAGTAACTGGTGAAGTACTAGGTGGAGATAAATTTATTGATATAGCAGTTATAAAAATTCCTAAGAATAATGTTATATCCATCGCTAAGATGGGATCAACCAATGAAGTATCTCTTGGAGATTCAATTATCGCTATAGGAACCCCAGTAGGAGAAGAATACTATAATACAGTTACCGGTGGACATATTTCAGGATTAAATAGAAAAGTTACAGTAAGTGTAGATACTCAAAATGATTGGGTTCAAGATGTATTACAAATAGATGCATCAATTAATCCAGGAAATAGTGGTGGAGCATTAGTAAATGTAAATGGTGAAGTAATTGGAGTTACATCATTAAAACTAATTAATTCAAAAATCGAAGGCATGGGTTTTGCAATAAAAATAGAAGACGCTATGAAACATATTGATAAACTAGAAAACGGACAAAAAATAGAAAGACCACTTCTTGGAATAAAACATACAAATGTTACAGAAAATCAAGGATTAAGCCAATATGGTATAAAGATAGATAAGAATATTGAAGAAGGAATAGTAATTATTTCTGTTGTTGAAGATTCAAGTGCAGCAAAGGCAGGATTAAAAAAAGGTGACATAGTAACAAAATTAGATGACGATATAGTAACAAATACAGCATACTTAAAATATTTATTATACAAGCATAATATAGGCGATACTATCAAATTAACTTATATTAGAGGAACAGAAGTTAAAACAGTAGATGTTACTCTTACAGACACGATTAATTAATGAGTGAATTTATTAACTCATTTTTTTAAACTTATTTTACTTAGATATTCATAAGTGTTATAATTAGTTAGTAGTAGAAATATATAATTTAGGAGACTGAATATGGAATTTGTAGAGTTAACTGACAAAGAATATAATAATTTTGTATCAACACATGAGCAAGAATCATATATGCAGACATTAGATTTAAAAAACTTTAAAGAGAATAATAATATTAAATGTTATTTAGTAGGAGTTAAAGAAAACAAAAAAGTAGTTGCAGCAACATTACTATATTCAATTGGCACATTTTTAAAGAAAAAAAGATTCTATTCTTCTAGAGGTTTTATAATAGATTATGAAAATAAAGAATTATTAACATTTTTTGTGGATAAAATAAAAAACTTTATAAAACAAAAAAATGGAATGTCACTTACAATAGATCCAAATGTTATATATAGAGTTAGATCAAGTAATGGAGAAATAATAGATGACAAAAAAAATGATAAGGTAATTGAAAATTTAAAATCTCTTGGATTTGTTCATTACGGATTTAATAATTATTTTGAAACAATGCAAGTAAGATGGGTTTATAGATTAAAATTAGATAAAGATTATGAAGAATTAAAAAATAATTTTATAAAATCAACAAGAAAAAATATTGAAGCAACTCATAACAATGGTGTACAAATAAGGATTGGTAATGTAGAAGATATAAAAAGTCTATCAAAAATTTTTAAAGAAACAGCAGAGCGTGATGAATTTAACACAAAAAGCTACGAGTACTATAAATCAATGTTTGAAAGTATGCCAAATAATATAAAAGTATATATGGCATATATAGATACAAAACTTCATTTAGAACTAACTGAAAATAAACTAAAAGAAGAAGAAAAGAATAATGAAGAGATTAATAAAAAAATGCAAACTGACATGGTTGGAAACAAATTAAGAAATAAAAAAGAAATATCTGATAAATTAATTGAAAAGTATAAAGAAGAAATAAAAGAAGCAAAAGAAATGGTTAAAGAAAATCCAGATGGAATTGATATAGGAGCACTTATTTCAGTAAAATCTGGAACTGATTATATTTCATTAAGTAGCGGTACTTTAACTAATTATAAAAAGTATTATCCAAAATACGCTCTATATGATGCACATATAAGCGATGCATATAAAATGAATTTTAAATATGTTAATTTTTATGGTATTGCTGGAGATTTTAATCCAGAAAATAAATATTATGGAATATATGAATTTAAAAAAGGATTTAATGGCAATGTAGTTGAATATATAGGAGAATTTACTCTAGGAATAGGATTTACTTATAAGTTGTTTAAAACATTAAAAAAGATAAAGAAAGTAATAAAAAAATAAGCTATTTTTGCTTATTTTTTTTAATGTTTTTTCTTTTAGCAAGTTTTCTTCTAATTGGAATTAGTAAATTAAATAATGAATAAGTCATTTTTTTAAATACATAATCAAATTCTCCAATAAATTCAGTATATTCTCCGCCTAATCTTTTCTTAAATAGCCAAATACCATATTCAGGGTCATCTTGAGATGGGTTAAATGAAGTACCAAAGAAATCAATTGTTTCATATCCTTCAGATACTGCATCTTTTATAATCTCATAATATATTAGATAATTAGAGTTTAAACTTCTTAGACTAGAACTATTACCACCATGAATTGTCCAAACTTTATTACCATATTTAGCAGTAATAATAGATGACAATACCATTTTATCTTCTTTTACTTCATTTATTTCACTTATTAATTTATCTAGTTTATCAATTTGATTTTGAAGTTCTTTTTTCTTATTATCACTTGTTAAATTACTTTGATTCGATTTTAACTCATTAAGATTCTCATTTAAGATACCTAATGTTTTATTCTTATTTAAATAAACAATATAGATGTCACTATGATTATCTTTATGTAAATCTTTATAAAAATTTAAATAGTATTCCTTTGAATAAATTGATATATTTTCTCTTTCTGCTGTTTCTTGCATTGTCTTATAAAAGTCATCAACATATTTCTCATCATTTTTATATACTTCTAATTCATATTGATTACCTTTATTAATTACTTTCTTTGTTGTAGAATGAAAATTATTTTTTATTGAATCTATTCCTTGAGTTAAATCAAGTCTAAATGTATATCGTGGTTGATTGTGTTCAAATGCTTTATTAAAGCCCAAATGCTTATATCCAATGCTTTTAAGATAATTAACAAGTTCAAAATTATCAACACCATCTATTTTATTACCATCTAAATCAAGTGTTTCTAACTTAACATCAGGATCAATCTTTAAATATATTGCTTTTTTAGATTTAGCAAATTTTTTAATACCATCAGTTAATTCTTTTATAACATCATGATTAGAATAATCACAAACAAAGCCACGAGGACAATAGAAATATGAATATTTTAATGGAAGATTCCTTTGTAGTAATAATGCTGCAGCAACAATTTTATTTTTATCATCTTTTAGTCCAACATAATATGGAGTTGTATGTTTATTTACCTTACAAAAATCTCCCCACGAATGACTTTGAAGAAAGTGCGATTTTGTTTTATGATTAACAACAAATTTTTCAAACTCATCTTTTTCTAAATTATCTATAAATTTCATTATTATCATCATCCTTAATAACAAAAGTATAAGCTTTTAAATAATAAAAGTCAAACAAGTCATAAATTGATATTGAATAAAAAAAATTAAAATAATATAATATATTTGGTGATAGTGTGAAAAAAGTAATATTAATAGTATTGTTTTTAACATCAGCAGTTTCAATATCATTCGGAGCATTAAAGTACAAACAATATTTGGACAAGCATGATGATAAAAAAAATACTGAAGAGATTGAAAGAAAAATAAAAGAAGTAGAAGTAGAAATTGAAAGTAAAAAAGAAGAGTATAACAAAATAAAAGAAGAAAAAAAGGAAGAAATTAAAGAAGTAGAAACATGGCAGGAAAAAATAAAAACAATAAAAAGTTATATATTTTAGCTATTTTCTTTTTTATCCTATTGACTGCAATAGGAATAATATCTTACTTTTACTTTGATGAAAAAATTAAAATGAAAAATGAAGAAATTAATAAAACCAATAAAGAATATGCTTCAAAAGAAGAAGAACTAAAAGCTAAACAAGAAGAATTAGAAAATGAAACAAAAAAATTACAAGAATTTGATAATTTAGATACAAAAGTAATAGAATTGAAAAAAGACTATTTCAAGTCTATTAAAGATTTGGAAGATGCAATATTAAGTGGAAAAAGCGATAAAAAAATTGCATATATAACTTTTGATGATGGACCATATTATAATACTCATAAGGTATTTGAAATATTAGATAGATATAATGTTAAGGCAACTTTTTTTACCACAAGTATAAATGGAGAAAAATGTTTTGATAAAAAAAGTGAAAATTGTTATTCACTATATAAAGAATATATTCAAAGAGGTCATACAATAGCAAACCATACTTACACACATGCCATCTTTAGAGGATTATATAAAAGTGTAGATACTTTTATGGATGCAGTAGTAAAACAAGAAGAACATATTAAAGAACAAACTGGTGGATATGTTACAAACATAGTAAGATTTCCAGGCGGAAGTAGAACGTCAGGAAAATTGAAAGATGGTATTATAGAAAAACTAAAAGAAAGAGGATATGGATGGGTTGACTGGAGTGCTCAAGATGGAGATGGAGGAGACCTTCAATCAAAAGAACAAGCATGGAATAATTTAACATCATCAATAGATGAAAACATAGAAGTAATTCTTTTCCATGATTACAATAACATCACTACAGCATTACTACCAGATGCCATAGAATACTTACAAAATAAGGGCTATATTCTATTACCATTATTCTACGAAAGTAATACTATAAACAAATAAAAATGTTCTAATAGAACATTTTTTTTAGCTTAAAGCGACATCTAAGATCATCATTATAGTAAATCCAAGTAAAGTAAAGAAAGAAATCATACCCTTGTTATCATTTGTTTGACTTTCAGGAATTAATTCTTGTACAACAACATATATCATTGCACCTGCTGCAAAAGATAATAAAAAAGGTAATATTAGTCTAATTTTTAAAACTAATAATGCTCCAATTACTCCAAATATTGGTTCAACAATTCCACTTAATTGACCAAAGAAAAATGCTTTTGATCTTGAAAGACCTTCGCGCCTTAATGGCACACTAACAGCAGTTCCTTCAGGAAAGTTTTGAAGTCCAATCCCAAGAGCTAATAAACAAGCACTACCAATGGTTGCACCATCTAGATTATAACAAATAGAACCAAAAGCAACTCCAACTGCAAGACCTTCTGGAATATTGTGTAATGTTATTGAAAATATAAGCATCAAGACTCTTTTCATACTACTATAATTATTTTTCTTAGTATTTATTTTCTTAAAAATTTTGTCTCCCATTAATATTAAAATTCCACCACTTATAAATCCTAACGCAACAATCAACCATGTAATCATATTTAAACTTTCAGCCATATCAAGTGCTGGGGAAATCAAAGAAAAAAAAGACGCAGCAATCATTATACCAGCAGAAAAGCCTAACATTGAATCCATAATATTTTTATTAATTTCTTTAAAGAAAAAAACTAAAGAAGCTCCAATTAAAGTAATCAGCCAAGTAAAAATTGTAGCTAATAATGCTTGAACAATAGGATTTAGCTGAATAAAAAAATTAATCATCATATCACCAATAATAAGATATGACAAAAAAGAATAAATGACATGGTTTTATATGATATAATTACACTGTGGGTATGAAATCAAAGAAAGAGGAATTTATGGAAAATATAAGCTACTACGATGAAGATGAAGAAAGACTTAAAACATTTCCAAAAGAAGAGTTTGTGAATGATATTTCTTGGAATTTACCATTTACTTTTGTTAAAGAAAAAGCTGATGAAAATGAAGACATAAGAATGCCTTTATATCATCAATTATTAAGAAGAGCAAAAGTTAATCCTTATATAGATATATTAAAAAATAGTCCTTATTATGATCAATTATTCTGTGAAATAATAAAGTCAGACAATACCTTAGAGAAAATTGAACTTTCTTTGTATTTTGAAAACGATTTAATTTATGCTTTATATGGTAGTATAAGAAATTTAGTAGGTGAGATAATTAATTATAATCAACAAGACGAATTCTATTCTTCTTTAGCATCAATGTTAGTTGATGTATCAAAGTTAGATATAGATGAGGAAACAAGGGAAAGAATAATTGAAGGAATAGGTATTCTTATAGATAAAGATTTTGATGAAATGAATAATCGTGAAAGTGAAAAAATATTACCAAAATTAACAGATGAACAATATATGGAAATAAAAGAAAACAATAAAAAAGCTTTTATTGAGAAAGTAAATAATAATAGAAAAACTAAATAGCATATTTAATAAATAATTTTAAGAAAGAGAGAAATAAATCTTTATATTATATTAATAATAGATGATTTATTATTTGGTAAAAGAAATATGATAAATAAAATAATGGAAGAAATAAGTTTAAATGATGTCGTTGAAAACATTTCTAAACTAGATAAGAATGATCCTTTATATAGAAATAAAACTAAAATGATTATTAACAATCATGTGGATAAAGTATATGAATTAATTAAAGACGATAAAATGGAAGTAAGAGTAGCAGTTCTAGATTACTTTTTTAATTCACACCCAATGTTTGCACTTTTATTAATTGAAAAAAAAGATCCAAAAATTATTGAAGCACAATTAGTATTAGAAAAATTAAAGGGAATTGAATTAGATGAATTAAAAAATAATCCTGATACTGCTAAAGCTAAAATATCATATATGGTTATGATGACTAATTCACTACTTAAAAACTCGTCTAAGAATACTGTTGATTATAGCGAGAAAATATATAAAATATTACATGAATATTTATCAGATAAAGATTTAGAATCCATGAATGAACAAAATGAGGAAAACATTATTAAATATGCAAAAGGTTTTAATAATGTTCAAGAATTACTTTTCTTAAAGAGTAGTACAAGTTGTTTACCTCATAGAAGTGTACTAATAAATAATCTATTCACTTATGATTTTGTAGATAGTGATATTCTTAGCAATATATTTGAGAATACATTAACTAGCAATAAAAAATTATCTTCATTTGATTATTCATTTATTATAAAAGAAAGACCTGAATTATTACTTTCTATAAAAGGGTTATATAGAAAATGTAATAGTGATTTTTTTGATTTAATTACTAGTTTAGAAATAAGCGAAGAATATTTATCATTTTTAAAAGAAATGATAGAAGATACTATAAAATGTAATTCTAATGACAAAGAAGGAATAATATGGTTTTTAGATGAAATATCATTAAAAGCATCTAAAAGGCCTGAGCTTAAAGAGTTCATAGAAAATCTAGATATTTACAAAGAATATAAGAGTAATATAGAAAAAACATATGAAGAAAGCTTAAATCAATTATTAAATGGTAATTCAAAAGTTGATGAGAAAATACTATATAAATTAGGTAAGTATGAAGGATTTAAAGAAAAAAATGATCTATTACTAAATAAATATATGGAATCAAATGATAATGAATATCAAAAAAAATTAATTATTCCATTAGTAGTTAGTTTAATTGAAAAATTAAAAAAAGAGAATGACTTAGATTTTGAAACTGTTTTTTCAACTACATTACTTGATAATAGAACTTTAGGTAGTTATAACTGGCAAAATAACGTATTATATGTAAATCCAGGAGTTTTTGAGTTGTTTGATGATATGGAAATGGCATTAGTAATGTCTATTAATACTGTATTCCATGAAGTAAGACATGCTAAACAAAAAAAAGAATTAAAAGAAACAAAAGACCTCAATTACAATGCATTATTAATGGCAATGGATAAGATTCTATCACAAAATACAATTTTTGGATTTTATCAAACTAATTATAGAGATATTTCATTTGAAAGAGATGCAAGAGAATGTGCATATGTTGATACAATGACTTATTTTAAAGATCATAAAAATGCTCAAAATAAAATTACAAAAGAAGATTTTGAAAAGTATAAATTATCAGATTATATTAGAAAAGAATCAACATTTAACGTAGAAGTATATCAAGGTATACTAGGATTATTTATAAATGAAATAAATTCAACCTTAAAGTACTATCAAGGTGACAACGAGCAATTAGAAGAGTACATAAATGAATTAAAAGAATTTCCTGTTATATTTACATTCTTTGATTTAGATTTAAATCTAATGCAAATTAAGCCAAAGGATGATAAATATTTTTCAGAAAAAGTAGATGAAATAATGAAAATGCCAGATTCACTTTCGAAAAAAGAACAATTATATTCTATTAAAGCATTTAAATATGCATTGAAAGTTAATGAATATACAAAAAATGAATTTGTTCATAAAGAAGGAACAGAAGTAGGATATAATGAAGAAGTTATAAAGGAGATTGAAGAAAATGTTGGACAATCACCAAGTAAATAAAGAAATAATAGAACTAGAACTTGAAAGAATAAAACTACTATTTTTAAAAAATAATTATGATACAGAACAAAAAAAATGGTTTATTGAAGCTAAAAGAGAAACTGCGTTAAAAAACAATGATGCAAATCTTTTAGAAGTTTGTAAACTATTAGAGGAAAGTAATAACAATGCCTAATATTTCATCACATATGGTCATAGCAAAAAAAGTATCAGATTATTTAAATATAAAAGATGAAGAATTCTTTAAAGGAAATTTATTACCAGATTTATATGATGATAAGAACAAAAGCCACTATAAAATTCAAGGTAATATTTATTTAATACCAAATGTAGATTATGTTAAAAAAAATTTAGATTTTAAAAATACAATTAATTTAGGTATATTAACTCATTTACTTTTAGATAAATATTACTTTGAAGATTATTTACCAAATAAATATAATTATAATATTATAGATAATGATAAAAGTATATATAATGATTATGATAT
>OCVV011329977.1_pt1 | contig 17574 bp, 17 predicted proteins | sample 1539721 | NCBI WGS metagenome assembly OCVV01 (sample SAMN02144230, study PRJEB22623) | gut metagenome | biome: sheep rumen | host: Ovis aries | place: New Zealand | reverse complement strand
TCCTCTTCTTACTCTAATTCTTGCAACAACATATCCTGTTTTTGCTTTGTAACCTAATTTTCGAGCTTTATCAATCCTTGTTGGTTTATCGATTCTGATAATAACAGGTTGTCTTCTCCATTTAGGTAATCTTTCTCTCATTAATTCTTTTACGTATGAATTACTTGGGTTTTTCCATGCTTCTTGCATATGTTTATACATATATACACCTCATTGTTCAGCCTTTAGGCCACATCCAATTTATTTTATTGTGTATTAAGGGATCATGTCCCTTAAATTAAAACTAATGTTATTTAATTTTTTAAAATTAGTTTTTTGTTTTATTACAGTCATTAAATTGGGAAGATGATTCCCTAATTTTCATATAATAGATATCAGATTATTTATGAAATATCATTATATAATCTATATACTATTGAATATTTGTTTATGTTAGTATATAATGTTGTTGTTTATTAAAGATGAAAAATAAATATTATCTTGAATCTTTTAGAAGGGTTGATTAAATGGAATTTTGTCCAAAATGTGGAAAGGTTTTAATGCCAAAGCATAATATTCTCCATTGTTATGCCTGTGGTTTTGAAAAAGTTATTTCCGAAGAAAGTAAAAAGGATTACGTTATAAAAGAGGATGTTTCCAATAAGCAAAATATCATAGTCACTGGTGATAATGTTAACACCATGCCCACAACCAAGGGGTTATGCTATAGGTGTCATAATCGAGAACTTGAATGGTGGATGGTTCAGACACGTAAATCTGATGAGGCCACAACAATATTTTACCGATGTACAAAATGCGGTAACACATGGAGACGTTAAATAATAATAAAAAAAAGTAAGGATTATTTTGAAAAACTTAAAGAGTACTTGTTGAAGGAATTCAGTACACTGTCCGAAGTTTTTCTTTGAATTTTTTCCAAGTTGGCTTGTTGTTTTTGAATTGTCTCTGTTATTCCCAATAATTCTTCGACTTTTTCAACATCTTCGCTTTTACACATCCATCCGGTTGTGTTTCCTGCAACATTATCCAAGTTTTCAAATTTTTCAGGTGTATAATATTTGAAGTAGGTTTTAATTTTAGATTTTTGTTGTTCGTTGAGTGTCTGAGTTACTTGGTAATATTTGGTTGAGGTATTGCAGTCTAATGTTGAAAGTCTAAGTTTAAGCTCTTGTTCGTTATTATTCATCATACCATATGTTCTTATATCCTTACTATATAGTATACTTTTTGGTATTTATTTTGTCTATTTTTTAAACATTGTTTATCTATTGCAATATTTTACATAAAATGTTATAATTGATGTTTTTATTAAAATTGTCAATTAATTATAGGCATTTTTAATGTACTTTGAATTATTTTTATTTTGAAATGTCACTTTTTTGTTCTCAATTTTATGCTCTCATTTTTTCAAAATAATAGTAAATATTTTTTTATAATTTTTAAATAATTTTTTAAATCTCTATTGGGAAAAATAGAGAATTTGTATTAAAAATAATATTTTAAGTAATAAAAAAGGGTTTGGAGGTTAAGGATAAATAGTTGTTAATTAATCATAAAGGACCTTTATTTTCTCTGCCTTCACGAACACCAGTACCTGCTTCTTTTTTCATTTGTTCCGGTTTAAATAACATTTTGACGAGATTATCGGCGTGTTGTGTGGCTCTGTTGTATGCCAATTGTTTTAGATCGTTTTCATCATATCCTTCATCTTCATGTACGAAGACTTCTAAAATATGTGTATTGGTCATTAACTGGGCTTGAATTAGTCCGGTACTTGCTTCATGAGCGCAAAGCTTATCTATTTTTTCTCCACCAGGCATACCAAATGCCATTACGATATCGCAATCTTCTTCTTCAATCAGTTTTTTTGCTGCTACAGGTAAATCCTTTACTCCTGGAACGTAGGATTCAATGAATTTAACTCCTGTAACCTGTTTTTTAATCTGTTTTACGGCAGCACTGGCCATGTCGAATCTGGCAAATGTGGTGCTGCAAATTCCTATTCTTTTTGTCATTAATTAACAACTCTTAATATTTATAAAAATTTAACTTCTTTAACTTCAAATGATTTTTTAAGTCTTTCCAAATCAATACTACCTGTGTGGTACATTTCACCGGTAACCATGTCATTTACAATAACTTGTGCTGGTGCAAATACTTCTTTAGGTATTTTATAGAAATCTCCGTCTGCTTCTTCAAAGAATTCAAGGAAACTTTTTCCGTAATTTTCTGAAGAGGATGATGGTAGGTTTGTTGCAAGTTCTTCTAAACTTTCACCTTCATCAGGTTCAATGTAGTAATATGTTCTTCCACCGAAAATGATGGCATCATTGGTTTTACCCATGGCTTTTAAGTTGTCCGGATCAACAGGTGTTATTGGTGTAATTCCTGCAGCATACGTAATTTTTGTCACATCAAAGTCCATCACTTCATACATTTTATAGATTCCAACTTCCAAAGCACGACCGGAAATCTGGATGGAACCGACAAGTGATGCTGTAGGTGCTACAAGAATTGTCAGGTTTTCTGTTTTTACTCCACATTCATCTGCAATGTATTGTGCAACTTTTTCTGTAGGGAGTTTATTACTTTCTAAGGTTATTACTGCTATGTCAGAATCTTCTGTATAACCTGTTATTTTATAGATTTCATCATCTTTAAATTTATGTGTTTGTGCTGGACCTGATGCCATTGCAAAGTAGTCGTCGACTTTTATTCTCCATCCGGCTTTTTGTGAACCTAATGTGGTTAATGCAGGAAAATCTGTTTTGACTTTAACTGCAGGCATTGCCATAATGTCACTTAAGTCTCCTGGAATTGATATACCCACATCACATATTCCACCTAAACAAACTTTTGTAAATAGTTCTCCACCTTTGATACTACCTTTGGCATTTACACCACAGTCAATTACCAAAGTTCCGTTTTCCAATGTTGATGCTATTAACTTAAGTTTGTCAGCATCTGCAACCATTTTATCCGCAATTTTCTTTGCAGCAATATTCATACTTTCGCTCATAAGATTTTCTCCTAAATAATAGTTTAATATTTATCAATATTAGTTTATAAGATATATTTTTCCCTAATATTTTATCATAACTTGTTATAACTTTTATTAATAATATATTTTATGTTATATCACTAAAATAAAAAAATTACCATTTCTTTAATATTTCCCTGCATTTGTCCCAGTCATGCTCATATATATGTAGACTCATGGCATGATGAACCATATTCGTTAGTTTGGTATTGGTATTTTCTGCAACATAATAACCAACTTCCCTAATACCAAAAAGATTTGGAAAAGTGGCACCGCCACAGTCATTGCTTCTGAAGAAATCCGTCATGAATAACTTATCGTCACGGATTAAAAAGGCAATCTCCTGAAGGCAAGGGATTTCATCCACTTTATTATCCTGGATAGGATCAATAGTGATGGCAATTGCACGACGTGATTCTCTGCAATTATTTAATTTTTCAATACATGTATCTATCTGGTCTATATCAAAGTATTGTCTTAATCTGTTACCATAGGTGTAAACGAATCCCTGATCGTTATTCGGGTCCAGTAATTCCTTTTTATATGTTTCCAACCTATCATCATGCCATGGTGAACATTCTGGAATTGTGTCATCATCGGGATTTGTAATTTCAATCATGACGTTTTGTAATTCTTTAGTTAAACTTCCTCGTTCATCCCTAACCTCATGACCTTCCTGCATGATTTTTTTTACACAGGTTAGCCACGCATTAGCAATATTGTTTGTACGAATAAATTTTGCCATTTATAATCCTTCCATTTTAATTTTTTTCAAAATATCAAGCTTTCCTTTACTAATTTCACTAGGTAACATTCTCATACCGCAATCCGGATCAATAATTATATTGTCCTTCTTAATAATCTTTTTAACATCTTCAACAGTTTTTCGGGCATCTTCCATCTTGTCAACACTTTCCATTCTTGTATTAACACAACCGATTCCAATCATTTTACCAGAAGTAGAATTCCATTCCTTTTCAAGGGTTTTGATGTTTTGGGACATTCCCGAAAATTCAAAATCTAAAATGTCAACATTAAACTTCAACAAATCAGACATGACATCTTTTAAATCTCCACAAACATGTAAAATTACTGGAATATCCAATTCTTCACTAATTGATTCAACAGCATTTTTTGAAACGTTTATGTCTTCAGCACCTGTGGAAATAAATGGTTCATCTATTTGTATGGCACAAGCGCCTGCCTTTTGTAACTCTCTGGCTTCAACAAGTAATGCCTTTGATATGTCATAAATAGCGTTTTTTTTCTCGGAATAGAAGTTTTCTATTAGTGATGAATGAATGAGCGTGGTAGGTCCTGTAATAATTCCTTTAACTCCCTTGTTTTCATGATTGAAAATATCTTCTAAACTGGCATTTAATCTAAATTTATCATCTAAAGATTTTGCAGTTTTAAAAGCCAGTTGAAAGTCCTTAACAGAGATAGGATGGGCGGCTGGCGTAATTTTTCCCTTAATATATGCAGTGTTGTCTTCAATTTTAAATCCATTAATCTTGCTTGCAAAAATTTTTACCATATCACCACGAACTTGACCATCACATATTATATCAATATCAGAATCAACAAAAGCTTTAACTGAATTGATGATTGATTTTTTAAATGGATCAAATAAACCTAAAGATTTGGTGATTTTTTCATTAAAGCCGTCTGCTTTAAAACTATTGGTTGGATAACTACCAACTACTGTTGTGATAATACTCATCTTTTCATTCCTATAAAGTATGTTAAAAAAGTTTCTATTAATAGTTATGTTAAAAAAAATTATTATATTTATATAAAAAAATAAGTTGAAGGTGGTTAATTATCTTTTTGTAGTAACAACATTTGCTAACACCATGGCACTTATGAATAAATAAGTTACCAGTGCGGAACCGTTTATTGTCCTTGTGATGATGAATAATCCCAGTACGGTTTGTGCTATAAATGCTGATAATGAACCTGTCAGTAACGCCTCACGACCAAGATACTTCTTGTTTCCACGTTCACGTTGTTGTCTGTACTTGTTAAGAACTTTAACTCCGATGAGTATCACTGCAATTATCCATATGACCATAACGATTAGGAAAATGTAACCGAAATCGAATCCGTATCCGAAAATTCCTGGTAAGAAGTAATCTATAACGTCCTTTTTTGTTACGAGTATACCATAGAATAATGGAAGTGGCAATCCAAACAATGTAACGAAAGTTAAAGGTAATGATATGTATCCGTCACCATTTCCTATACCTGAATTACCCCAGTATGTTGCATTTGCTGTGTGTCCGAAGAGATTCGTATTTTGAATCACTAATTTAACACTTGATAATTGGTTATTACTCATACGATCAATTCTTGCAAGAGGACTTATAATTTCCATTCCTAATAATTGAGATAGTCCTTCCATTAATGCAAAGACCAGGATTAAACCGATAACTAAGAGTAATATGCTACGTACATTCAGGTATGAACGTTCTCTTTTGAAATTTTTACTAATTATTAAGAATCCTGCTATTAAACCAATAGCCCACATAATTAAGAAATCACGGTGAACGATTGCTCCGAAAAGAGTAATACCAGCAGTAATTAACATTACTAATAATTTTATATTTGAAGTTTTAGATCCTTGGTCTTCTATCACGGGTATTATCGACCACGACGTTACCACAACCAGTATAGCTAAAGGACCATACGGGTGAGTAAATTCGTGATGATTAAACATAGGCAGAATAAGACAAGCTGCATCTATACCGAATAGGACCGTTATTCCCACACCTAATATCAATGATAGAACAAATACTAAACTGAAATTTAGTGGGATGAAATTTAATAATAGTAAAACCCCGATGTGTATCAGAATAGCAAATTCTAAAATTAACATTAAGTGACTTGAAGCTATTAATCCCATGTTTCATCTGTCCTTAATATTTTTTTATTATATTTTTTTATTATTCAAAGATTAAATTATCTTCAAATTTATTAACTATATTTATATTAATAGTTGATATTATTAAAATTCTTTGGTATGGTAAAAAAAGTAATTGCTTGTTATGGAATTAGTATAGGTAAAATATATTAATCATAAACACATATAATTAATATATACAATGGGCTAGTAGCTCAGCTTGGTAGAGTGTCGCCTTGGCATGGCGGAGGCCTCGGGTTCAAATCTCGACTAGTCCACTATTCTTTTTTATTATGATATTCATCATAAGTTCGATATATTTGATTTACAATTAATTCTATTAAGTTATCTGTTTTTAAATTAATATCTTCATGATTTTTATATAATAATTCTTTGGATAAACTTATAATTTCATCTAATTGTGTTGACCGTTTCATTAGACCTTTATTTATATAATATGTGTCTACAGATAACTGTTTTCCAGGATAACAGGATATGACTGGCGTACCTAACAACGCTGCCTCTCTATTCATTGTTCCCCCGGCTCCAATTACCAAATCCGCTTTTTTCATTAGACTGAATGTATCCACGGGTGTTTGAATGATGTGAACATTTTCAATGTCTTTAAATAATTCTCCCTGGGTCTTAAAACGTGGAATAATTAAGATATCAGCATCATCCTTGAGTGCCTCGACGATAGGTGTTAAAACAGATTTTGTACAATCCGCATCTAAATATGAAGCTAAAGATGGTTCTGGTCTCATGAAAATAATTTTATCTTTTTTTATTTTCAAATTTAAATCTTCCAAAATGTTTTCGTTATATACGAAATCTTCAAGATGAGTAACTTCACAGGTTCCGTTATATCTGACTATATCATTTGGGTTCATACCGAAATGAATGGTATTCCACACATCAAATATTTCAGGAATAATTAATTTGTTCGTAAGGGGAAGTGTTAACTTATTTGCGGCAATGGCATGTTCATTGTCTAATACAAATACGTTTGGAATTCCCAGTCCAAAGGCTACTCTTGGCAATTCGATGGAATGTTTTGTAATTGCAATGTCAACGTTTTCTTTTGCTATAAATTTGGATAGTTCATATGCTCTTTTAGTACTGGATAATAATTTTTCTTCAAGTGTAACCCCATGATCTCCAATGGAAACGTAGTCTAATTCAAATATGTCCAACAAGTCATGAATGTTGGAAAAATCCCTTGCAGTAATTAATACTTCATGGCCATCGGCTTTTAATCTTTTAATCACTCCATTGAAAAAACGAACATGAGGTGAATTAACAATATCTATCCACACTTTCATAATAAAACTTCCAATTATTTAAAAAAAGTAAAAAAAGTCAAAAAACTTATTTGTTTTTAAATTGTCTGTAAAGGTCAATAACTTCCTGTACTCCTTCACCTGTTTTTAAACTGCATTTAACTACAGGTATGTCAGGGTTAATGGTTTTAATATCACTTACCATTTTATCTGCGTCTGCACCAACAGCTTCGGCAAGGTCAACTTTGTTAACAATAGCCATGTCTGCTCCTTTGAATATCATAGGATGTTTTTCAGCTGTATCGTCACCTTCGGTAACGCTGATAATAACAGTTCTTACGTGGGTACCTAAATTAAAGTCTGCAGGACAGATCAGGTTTCCTACATTTTCTATAAAGAGTATGGAAATGTCATCAAGTGGTACGTCAGGTAATGCATGTTCAACTAAATGAGCATCTAAATGGCATTCTTTTCCAGTGTTTAAACCTTTTACAGGTACATTTTTGTTTTCGATTCTTTTAGCATCAAATTTACTTAGGATATCTCCAGCAATTACTGCGATGTCTTCATCCATTTCATCAATTAGCTTTTCAAGTAATGATGTTTTTCCGGATCCTACAGCACCGACTAAATCTACTGCGAAAACTCCATGTTCATCAAAAATTTTTCTGTTTTCAAATGCTAATTTGTCATTTGCTTGAATAATGTCTTGTTCTATTTCAATACTAGCTACGTTATGCATCTTCATCTTCCCTTTCTATTTTTATTGTTTTAATATTACATTCTTGTCCCTGTAAAATGCTTACTTTAGTATTATCACATTCAGGGCATGTTGCAACAGTCATTAAATGATCCATATTTTCATCAGTTTTTGTTTCACCTTTAAAACCACAGGATTCACATTCAATCTCTACTGGAATCATGTTGATAATTATTTCGGCATCCTCAAAAATTGTTCCTTCCCTCAAAATGTCCATCATAAACCTTAACTGTTCGGGATTTAACATGGTAAGTTCACCTATTTCGAAGACGGCTTCATTAATTTTTATGGCATCATTTTTCTTTGCAGTATCTAATATGGCTTCCACCATACTATTTGCCATGGATAATTCATGCATGGTATTTTACTCCAATTTATATTAAATCATGTTTTTATTAATTTGAAATTTTATTATTTTTTTTATCAATTACTATTTATGTTAGTTAAGTTATTTAATTTGATTTATTTTTTTTATGTAATATCCTTTCATTAATAATCTATTTTAAAAATAAAATACATATTTCATAATAATAAAACATTATCGTTGAACTATGCAATGATAATTTTTTTCTATTATAAAGGAGAGAATACGCGTGATTATTGGAGGATCTGCATCACAAGCATTAGCTAGTCAAGTAGCAAAAGAATTAGATGATAAATTATGTTCTGTTGAAACGAAAAAGTTTCCAGATGGTGAAAGATATTTCAGGATAAAGGATGAAATTCCTGAAGATGAAAGGGTAATTGTCGTTCAATCAACAGGTTATCCTCAGGATGAGAATATGATGGAATTATTCTTTATTCTGGATACTTTAAGTGATATGAATATTAAGGATGTTATTGTGGTATCTCCATATCTTGGATACAGTCGTCAGGAAAGAAGATTTAAAGAAGTGGAATGTATCTCTGCAAAAGCAACAGCCAAACTCATTCAAACAATGGGCGTAAAAAGGTTGATTTCAATCAATTTACATGAGGAAAGTATCTGCGATTTGTATGATATTCCTGTAGACAACTTATCTGCAATGCCTGCAATTGCTCAACACATTCAAAACACATTTGATGTAAAACCAGTTATATTAGCTCCTGATAAAGGTGCAATTAATTTTGCAAAGGAAATAGCAACACAGTTGGATACTGATTATGATTATCTAGAAAAAGTCAGATTATCTCCGGAAGTAGTGGAAACCAAGACAAAAAATATTTCAGTTAAGGATAGAAACGTTGTAATAATTGATGACATAATAAGTACTGGTGGAACCATAGTCAATGCAATTGAAATTCTTAAAGATCAAGGAGCGGTTGATGTTGATGTGTTCTGCGTACATCCTGTATTGGTTAATGATGCAGTACTTAAGATTAATGCAGCAGGAGCTCATAGTGTTCAAGGAACCAACACACTTAAAAGTGATGTTTCATTCATCAGTGTTGCAAAAACAATAGCAAATCACTTAAATTCAATATAATTTCTTTTTTTTTAAAAAAATGAGTAGAAATGATTAAAATTCAAAATCATCATTTCTATAATTGTTTTCTCTATAGTTATCATTATAGTTGTTATTTCTATAATTATCTTTACCGTAATCTGTTTTTCGATAGGTGTTCTTTCTGTAATTATTTTTTCTGTAATTGTTTTGGCTGTATTTGTTATTTTTAAAATTATCCTGTTTATGAGGATTGAATTTTCTGCTTTTTCTGTTTCTTTTTGAATTTTTGTATGTGTTTTCCTTTGATTTTCTGTTTGATTTATCACGTGGACGGGCAGGTTCGATGTGAACTCTTTTGTTGGCTATGTATGTATCACCCATAAATCTATAGAAATCTGATGCATTGGCATTTGGTATTTCTACAAATGAGAAATTGTCAAATATGTCAATGTTACCTATTTGATGTCCGTTTAATCCTGTTTTTTCGTGGATAGCGTTTATGATGACACTAATTGTCATGTCATGTTTTCTTCCAACGCTCATAAAGAATCTGACAAATCCTTCATGTGCTTCAGTATCACCAAATTCTTCCTCTTTGTATTTGCTGTCTTGCATAATTCCTTTAAGTAATGTTGCAGCGATGTCAATGGAATTATAATCTTCTTCAATCAGTTTTTCAATGATGTATATTTCCTTGGAGATGTTCTCAGTTTTTATTCGTTCTTTTAACTGTTCAATGAAATTGTCCTTTTTAACTTCTGCAACGTCGCTTATTGATGGGATAGGTGCCTGGTCAATTTTTGTTTTTGCATATCTTTGAATATCTCTTAACTGGTATATTTCACGTCCGGATACGAAACTGAAAGCCTTTCCAGTTTTTCCGGCTCTTCCTGTACGACCTATTCTATGTACATAGTATTCATTATCGTTTGGAATGTCGAAATTAAATACGGCCTCCACTCCACCTACATCTATACCTCTTGCAGCAACATCTGTTGCAACTAAAATTTCCAGGTTTCCGTTCTTGAATTTGCCCATCACACGATCCCTTTGATTTTGGGTTAAATCTCCGTGTAAACCATCTGCCAGATATCCCCTAATCTGTAAATGACTGACTAGCTTATCCACCTTTCTTTTAGTGTTACAGAATACTAATGATAAATCAAAGTTATTCAAATCAAGGAGCCTGGATAAAAGTTCTAACTTCATGTCTTCCTTAACTTCGAAGTATTTCTGTTCAACATCCGGTGTTGTTAATTCGTGTTTTGTTATTTTGACAATTTCAGGGTCGTTTTGGTATCTTTTAGCAAGCTGCATAATTTCCTGTGGTAATGTTGCTGAAAATAATAAAAACTGTCTGTCTTCAGGTATGTCTTCGAGGATGTATTCTATGTCTTCTCTAAAACCCATATCCAACATTTCGTCTGCTTCATCAAGTATCACGGTTTTAATGGTGTTTAATTTAAGAGTTCCTCTGTCAATGTGATCCATGACCCTGCCTGGTGTTCCAATAATTACTTGTACGCCTGTTTGTAATGCTTTGATTTGTCTGTCTATTGGTTGACCGCCATAGACAGGTAAAACATCAATTTTCGGCATATATTTTGATAATTTTTTTAATTCTTCTGCTACCTGTATAGCTAATTCACGTGTTGGACATAAAATAATTGCCTGTAGATTTTTATCGTTGCTGTTTAAATTTTCCAGTAATGGTATTCCAAATGCTGCAGTCTTTCCGGTTCCTGTTTGTGCTTGTCCTGTTACATCTTTATGTGCTAATATTTGGGGGATTGCTAATGATTGTATTGGTGATGCTTCTTCAAATCCCATATCTTCTACTGCCTTTTGTATTTCTGAGGATATGTTTAAGTCCTTAAATTTTAATTTTTCCATAATCGGTCTCCTAATAATGTTGCGTTTTTCTTCAGTTTGATTTGGACTTATTTAATAACACGGGCGTGTTATTTACTTAATCTTAATTAAACTATTCATACTTTTTTATAATTCTCTAGAATCTTTAATCGTAAAAATTGATTACTTTATAGATTTATTACTTTCATAGTTTATATAATTTTAAATTAAATTATTTTTTTTTATTTGTAAAAATAAGCCAATATAATGGAATATAATCATTTATTTTATGATTTTTTATAAATAATATTCATGTAAAAAAAGTAAATTAGGGAAGTCCTAATTTTCTGATGATGAAGGGTTGTGACTAATAATCTCGGAAGGATTTGGGATTATGTCCTTGATTTTTTCAATTTTGTTCTGTTTTAGCTCTTTTATGAACTTCTCTTTTTTAGGACCAACCAATGCATATTCTAATACTTCTGCTAAGGTATTTACAGGGATTATTTCAATTTTGTCCTGGTATCTTTTTTCAATCAATACATCATCTATGTTTGATGCTGGAATTAACACTCTTTTCATTCCTGATTCTGCAGCGGCTTCAATTTTGTATGTTACTCCTCCAACAGGTAACACATTACCTCTTACACTTAATGAACCAGTCAAAGCCAGAGTTTGATCAATAGGAATATCTTCTATCGCGGATATGATTGCGGTTGCCATTGAAACACTTGCACTGTCTCCTTCAACTCCATCATATGATTGAACAAACTGAATATGGATATCATAATTGGATATGTCTTTTCCAATACTTTTCTTGATAATAGCACCTACATTCTGCACAGCTTCTTTGGCAATATCTCCAAGTTTACCTGCAGCTATAATCTTACCTTCCTCTTTACTTTGTGATGGTGCAGCTTCTGCTGCTATAGGTAAAACTATTCCACTTGAATTTCCGATTACTGCTAAACCGTTGATGCATCCAATTGCAGAACCTTCGTTATTGAATACGCTGTACTCTTTTCTTTGAACGATGTATCTGTCTGCTATTTGTTGTTCTAATGTTCGTGATTGTTTTTTAGCTTCATATACGTGTTTTACTGTTACTTCGTTTGCACCTTCTTCTACTGCCACGTCTCCTGCTGCACGAACTAATCCACCAAGATCTCTTAATTTCAATGTTAAGGAATCTTTTTTACCTGCTCTACGTTGTGCTTCTTTAATGACTTCTGCTACAGCTTCTTTTGAGAAATGAGGAATTCTTCCATCATTTTCAACTTCCTGAGCCACGAACTGTCCTAATTTCTTACGATTTTCTGCAGTATCTTTCATGGTGTCTTTCATGAAAACTTCGTAACCGTACCCTCTGATTCTTGATCTGAGTGCTATGTGCATATCTTTCAGTACTTCCAAGTTACCTGCAGCTACAAGTACGAAATCACATGGTACTGCTTCAGTTCTTACCATAGCTCCACTACTGTTATCACTTTGTCCGGTAATTTGGAATTTATGTTCTTGTAATGCTGTTAGTAATTGTTGCTGTGTTTTCATATTCATTGTACCGATTTCATCAATGTATAACACACCTTTATTTGCTTTGTGAATCATTCCACTTTCCACTCTTTCGTGGGCAGGTGTTCCTAATCCACCTGATTGGTATGGGTCGTGTCTTACATCACCTAATAGTGCTCCTGCGTGTGCACCGGTTGCATCGATAAATGGGGCTACTTTTTTACCGTCACTGTTTATCAATAATTTAGGTGCTGATTGGTTATTTTTAGGTTTAATCTGGTATAATGCGAAAAATACTATTCCCACAGCAATAATGGCTTCTAAAAATTGGCTGGTTATAAAACCTATACCCATTATAAGACCTATTATTGCAATCATTAAGATGTTTTTTCTTTCTTCTTGTCCCCTGACACTTTTTTTGGTACTTTCAACAATCTTAGCACCCTGTCCTGCAGGCATTACACCTACAAGTGGATTGTTTGAATCTTCAAGGTTGGGGTATATAAGTATGTCCTGTAGTTCTTCTGGAGGTAATAATTCTGCCATTGCCTTTGCTATCATTGATTTACCGATACCCGGTTCACCAATTAATAAAACATTTCTTCTTTGTTTGGCGGCTTTTTTTATTTTTTCCACGGCTTCTTCCTGACCTATAATCTGATCAATGAGCATTGGGGGAATTTTGATATTTTTGGTGTCTTCATAGTCATCCGGATTAATTTCATCTGGAATTTTTTCCTCAGTATTATCTACTTCAACGTCTTCTTTAACTATCTTCTCATCATCAACTGGGGGAATATTTTTATCTTCATTATTGTCTTCGATTTCTTCGTTTTTTTCAGGTACTATTACTTCATCATCAATAATTTCGTAATTAAGACTACTTTCTTTATTAAAATTTTCTATGATAATCCCTCCATTTTTTTATAAGTATTAGTAAATTAGCTTTTTTTAGATTATTTCTTTATTCATATTAATTTTATTATTTATGTCTATTATATTTATCAATATATTTTAAGTAACCAAAAGTATTTAAAATCTTTGATTTTCATTGATTTAATTATTAAATTTTTAAATAATTATATAATTACCGAACTATTGTTTTAAAGCACAATATTTTTTACAAGTTACTTACATAAATAATTCTAATTATTAACAATTAATTAGGTGGTTAACAGATGAAATATATAATGTTCCAGGGAACTTCATCAAACGCGGGGAAAACATTTACTGTAGCTGCATTATGTAATATATTGTCTCGAAGAGGATACAGGGTAGCTCCTTTCAAATCACAGAACATGTCACTGAATTCTTATACTACAATTGACAATAAAGAAATGTCTATAGCTCAGGTTATGCAGGCAGAAGCAGCAGGTCTAGAACCGGATTGTAATATGAACCCTATTTTATTAAAACCAAAAGGGGCATTTTTATCACAGGTGATTGTTCAAGGAAAACCTGCAGGGGACATGAGATTTGATGATTATCAAAACAATTTCAGAGAAGAAGCTTTGGAAGCTATAAACGATTCATTAAACAAATTAAAAGAAGATTATGATATAATAATCTTGGAAGGTGCCGGTTCTCCTGCAGAAATAAATATGTATGACAAAGATCTGGCAAATATGTTGATGGCACGAATTACAGATGCTGATGTTATTCTCGTAGCAGATATTGATCAAGGAGGAGTATTTGCATCAATAGTTGGAACTTATTTCCTCATTCCTGAAGAGGACAGAAAACGCATTAAAGCAGTTATTATTAACAAATTCAGGGGAGAAGCAAGTGTACTCCAATCTGGAATAGAAAAGGTTGAAGAACTAACTGGAATTCCAATCATAGGAATCATGCCTTTCGATGAAACATTAATATTACCTGAAGAAGATTCCGCATCATTAACAACACATCAATTCAGTGAAAATGAAAAGATAACTATTGGAACACTAAGACTTCCGAAAATATCAAACTTCACAGATATCGATCCGTTAGATTATGAGGACGATGTTGGTATAAAACTTGTAAGTATATATGATGATTTTGAAGGTTTGGATGCACTTATAATTCCGGGTACACGTAACACAGTAGATGACATAGAAGAACTTAAAAAAACAGGAGCATTCGATAAAATCAAAGAACTTGCCAAAAAGATTCCAATATTCGGAATTTGTGGTGGTTATCAGATGCTCTCCAAGGAAATTCTTGACCCAAAATTCATAGAATCTGATCATGGATCCGTTGAAGGATTAGGATTAATCGATATGGTAACCAAGTTCGGTGAAATAGAAAAAGTGGTCCAACAAAGTGAAGGAACAATAATTTCAGATAGTGATATTGGATTCAAGGAAGGCACAAAAGTAACTGGTTATGAGTTACACGAAGCCATAACAATTCTTGGTGAAAATACACAACCATTTATAAAATTAGAAAAGGGTCATGGAAACGATCCAAGTTGTAAATATGATGGTGCAATTAATGGTAATGTATGTGGAACATATTTCCACGGAATATTCCATAACTATGAGTTCAGAAGATTATTTACTGATCAGTTAAGAATAAATAAAGGTTTAAAACCATTAGGTTTAACTGGAGATCAGTTTAAAGAATCCAAACGTGTAAATTACAATCAATTGGGAGATTTATTTACAAAATATATTGACATGGAGTTTATTGACAAGTTACTTGAAGATCAAGGTTAAATATCCTTAATTATATTTGCAAATTCTTTTAAACTACTTGTTTGATAAACTTTGGCACCAGCTTCTTGGTAATCCTTTACACAACTAGTTGGTGTATTCCATCTAATTTTATTTTCAGGATTTAAAATTATGACTTGCCTGGATTTTACTACGATTTGATGTAAAATTGTAGCACTTTCAAGGATTCCATCTATTCTACGGCCAGTCCAGTCACGACAATCAGTAAGTAATATAACGTCAGTATGATGATTTAAATCCGATTTTTTTAAAAATTCAGTAAATGATTTTGTCATGTCTGAGTGGCCACGTGGTCTAAGACCTAATGATTGAAGGCCTACATTTACCTGAAACGAGTTTCTATATTCTATATCCAAAGCGTGGGTAACATCAACTATTCTATGGTCAAATGCATCTACTGTAATTTTATCAAATGAAGCATGACAACCAGTCAACAATGAGAAAAACCATGTGGTAGCCCATTCGCAGGAACCACTAATGTCACATAAAAATATGTGTCTGGATTTATGAATAGGCGGTTTCTTTGTAACTAAATCAATTAAATGTCCTCCAACTTTTAGATTTTTTCTAATTGTTTTTGGTATGTCAATAGTGTGGGACTTGTTTTTCTTTTTTCTGATAGAACGTTGATTGGCTATTTTCTTACTGAATTCATTGCAAATATCAAAATATCTGGAATCGATACTGTTTAATCTTGAAAGATCATCATCAAGAATACTTTTGTCTACCACTTCCTTTTTGTCTAAACGACGTCTGATCATTGTTTCTCTAGTGCTGTCTTCAAGGGGTTTGTCGTGTGTGAAGTGTCCGCGAGTAATCTGTTCCTTTACCTCAATATGTTCCTGATCGGCAGGATTATTTTTTGTATTTCTGTTGTAAACAAAAACATAGTCAAAAGATCTTTCATATTTTATTATATCCTCTTTATTTTTAACATAAACACATCTTAATGCTTCCCTCAATTCATTTAAATTGAATTTTTCCTTGTAATTATCCCATATGGTTGAAGCCATGATAGTGCTACGAATACTTACATTCACGCCCTGAAAACGTAAATGGTAAGATAATGTTAAAATTTTTTCATAAGTCATTGTATCAATTTAATTAATTTTCTAATCTGAAATAATCTCTAATTTCATCAACATATTCGCTTTTTACAAGTATAACAACCCTGTCTTCAGTACCTATTTCCGTGTCGTTGGTTGGTATGATTACATCATCATTGCTGTATATTGTCAGAATTTTAAATTTTGATGTGTTTTTTTCAATTTTGGAAATGGGTGTGTATAGTAAATCCGAATTTTTAACAAGTATTTCAATTATTTCTCCATCCCCTTTATCGAAAACCGCAAGTTTTTGTACAGTCGGTCTAATTATTGATCTGGCAATTAGTCTTGTTGCACTTTCTTCAGGATTCACAGTTTTAATATTCAGTCTTTCAAATATGTCCTTATGTTGGGTATTGTTTAATCTGGAGAATATTTTTTTTACTCCATGATCTTTAGCGTATACTGATGATAATAAGTTAACTTCATCATTACCTGTAACAGCAACAAAAAAATCGGCTTTTTTAACCTCTGCTTCTTTAAGAATGTTGAGGTTAATACCACTTCCCTGGATTACATAGCAATCTAAAGTGTCACTAACTTTTTCACAGAAGTCTTTATTTTTTTCTATGATTGTTATGTCATGATTTTCAGCCAGAGATTTTGCTAGGTTATAACCTATACGTCCTGCACCTACAATTATACCTATCATTTATTATACCTTCCAGTCAAAGTGAAAATTTCTTTTTATTACTAATTATTATATGTTTATTTATTAATTGTTTATTTTTTTCAATTCAATTAATATGGCAATAGTATGTTGACTCATAATTATAATAAATAGTAATGTATGTTGAAAATAAGTTAATGTATCTTTTTTTAAAATGTTTAATTTAGTCATATAATAATATGGCGAATATGCTTATTTGAGTAATATTGTTAAAATTAGAATAAAAATTAGTGCGACTGCCGGGATTTGAACCCGGGTCGTAGGCTTGGAAGGCCCAAGTCCTAGCCAGACTAGACTACAGACGCATATGTA
>OCVV011314203.1_pt1 | contig 17581 bp, 14 predicted proteins | sample 1539721 | NCBI WGS metagenome assembly OCVV01 (sample SAMN02144230, study PRJEB22623) | gut metagenome | biome: sheep rumen | host: Ovis aries | place: New Zealand | reverse complement strand
CTATACCCCGCAGACACACCTTGCGATATGTCAATCTGCGCGTAACCCATCTACACCACCTACGCAGCCGCCCAGAGCGTGTCTATCTCGCTGTTGGACAGCACCTCGATGTTGCTCTGTATGGCGTCCCAGTCATTGGCTGGGGTCGAGGTCTTGTCCTGCTTGGCGATGAGCATGTCGCCGACCTCGCAGACCTTGCCAACGTAAGTGCCAGCCGTTGCCACGACGTAGTACCAGCCCTTCTTGTAGGCGGCGCCCGTTATCGTGGACTCGGCGTTGACCGTGCCCTTGTACTGGAGGGCGCCTGCTGTGGCGGTGCCTACCGCGTTCTGCACGAAGGCTGTGGTTGCGATCTGCGTGGTGGACGTGCCTGCAGCCGCCGTTGGAGCGGTGGGGGTTCCGTTGAAGTCGGGGGAACCTAGCGGGGCCTTTACGTTAAGCGCGTCCTGCAAACCAGAAATCTTCGATATGGCAAGCGACGGGATGCGTGCGGAGTCGAACGTGCCGCTCGTTATCTTGGACGCAGGAAGGTTTGGGATGTCGCCTTCCGTGATGGCCGTGTCCGCAAACTCGATGGCACCCGAGTCTATCGTAGCTTTGACGAGATATGACCCATCGTTCTCGCTCCCAGCCCACGAGACGAGGCCACTCTTGCTGATAGTGGCCTGACTGTACTTGGTGTCCGTGGCTAAAATCGTAAAGCTGTCGGAGGATGCATCGACATTGAAGGTGATGTTGCTACCCGCAAAAATCTTGAGCGTATCGGACTTTTTGTCAGCCTCGAGGGCAGTCCCGCCGACCGTTATCGTGCTGAACGCGTTCTGGTTTACCTCGGCGCCCGCCGCAATGTTTGAGAGCTTCGTCTTCTCGGCCGTCGTGTAGTCGTTCGTAGACAAGCCCTTACCAGTTACCTTGTCCACCTTGTTCTCTATCCGCTCGTCGAAATCGTTGCATGCATCGGCGACCGTGTCCGAGTTGCTACTGGACAGCTGCACATCCCCCGCGTATAGCGTCACATCAGAGCTAAGTGCCTTGCCGTTAATCGTTCGCGAGGTGGGCACCCTCGTGGTATCGCTCGGATGAACATGGTCGCCCGCAGCATACGCGGTCTCCGTGCCGATGGCGGCCGTGCCGTCCATCTTCGGCGTGGTCGAGGTCTTCGCCACGGTGCTGTCCTGCTGCGTGAATGTGAAAGTAGTGCCGTCGGCCTTGGTTGCAGTGAACGTGGTGCCGCTACGCGTAATGTTGCTCACGGCATCGGATTTGGCGGCGAACGCGCCCTTCAATATTCCCATGAAGTGCGAAAGTCCGCTTCCGTCTATGTACTTGCCCATGCGTGCCTCCTTAGCCTACGGGCTGGGCGTTCGCCCAGAGTCGGTTTATGTCCATCGTGGTCAGCGTGTAGTCGTCGGCCACGTCGTAGCCCTGAGCGTCGGTCTTGAATATCCCGAGTTCGGGGAAGGTCTTGTTCCCGCTGAGCGTGACCGATTCGATGCTCGGCTTGCTGGTCAGCCTCTCGTAGTCCCCGCCCCCGAAGGCGTCCTTCAGGGTGGCTATGGAGACGAGGTGCTCGTCCTCCGAACCCACCAGCATCACCTTGTCGGTGTCGAAGACGACGGTCTCCACGGTCAGGTCCGCCACGCGCACGTAGTCGCCCGAGGGGGTCCTCGCCGTCAACGGCTCGCCTTCCTGCGTGGTGAGCTGGTCGTCGGATTCCGTCAGCAGCCCCGCGTCGTTTGGCGGCTCGAAGCGGCAGACGATGGCCGCGCCGTAGCCCACGGTCGACCTCGTCACCTGTACCACGCGCCCGTTCGTGTAGGGCGCGGGGAGAGGGGTCAACGGCTCTCCAGCTGTCTCCGACTTCCGGTACCACGCGAAGCACAGGTCGTCGTACTGCGATGCCGTGTCCACCCCGCCTTTGTAGACGTGGGCGGTGAGGGTGGCGGTAGCCCTGTCCTGCGAGTACTCCTCCGTGACCTTGAAGACCACGGTGCCGTCCACCTCGGCCACCAGCTCGGACAGCGTCTTGGTGGAGCCGAGCTGAACGGAGGAGCCGCCTATGATTACCGTGCCCTCCGAGGCGTCGTAGAAGATGTAGGCGTCGTCGCCGCCAACGTGCCAGTCCCTGCCCGCCGAGAAGTCGGTCCCAGAGGCGGTGTCGCTCCTCACGAGCACGCCGTTGGAGTCGTAGAGGTAGCTCCCGTTGGAGGAGAGAAGCATTTTGTAGCCAGGGGCGTGCTGCTCGTCGGCGGCCTGGCCGATGCCGCTCGGCAGCACCCAGAGGCCCCGCTGCGTCACGGCGAGATGCGCCATGATGAAGTCGTTCATGGCCTCGTCCACGGTCAGCTCGTAGTAGCTCGCGAGGTCTGCCGCCTGCGGCTCCACGACTGGCGTGTAGTCCGTGCCGTCGAACGTGAAGTAGACCTTGCCCTCGACGACCGACGTGTCCGACGTATGCTCGAAGCTGCCGTACTCCGATGCCCACGACAGCACGCCCGCCACGTCCTGCACGACGCCCAGCTGATCCAGGGCCGCGTTGGCGTAGCGGTTGGCGTGGGATGCTGCTTCGTTCGCGTCGGCTGCGTCCTGGTAGATTCTCGTAAGGGTCGTTCCGGCATCTTCTGCAGCCTGCTCCATTCCCCCGAGGAGTGTCTTCGAGTCCTCGGCGTCCTGGTAGATTCCCTCCAGGGTTGTCCCCGCCTCGGAAGCTGCTTGGCGCATGCCCGTGAGCACCTCGTTGGCGCTGTCTGCGGAGCTCTGGGCATCGTCTGCGGCCCCCTTTGCCCTCTCGGCCTCTCCTTGTGCGGTGTCTGCAGCTTCGTGGGCTCTCATGGCCTCTCGCTGTGCCGTGTCGGCCATCTGCTGCGCCTTGATTGCGGCGTTGTCGTCGGTCGGAGGGGATGAGTAGTTTCCCTGGGCTATGGCCCTGCCGTCCTCGAAGCGGACCTCGATCGTCTGGCCCTCCTTGACGGAGACCGCCTGGGACACGGGGAACTCCTCGCCTCCCCCGACCGAGGCGTACGCCGTTCCGTACGAGTCTACCCTGGTAACCTTGGCCTTGGAGATTGTCGCCTGCTTCTGGGGCTTCCCGCCGAGCTTGGCGACCTTCATGGCTACTCTCTCGAGGTTCGTCATGACGCCCTCCAAACGTTCTGGGACACGGAGACCTTCGTAGTGGAGGTCATGCCCGTGCCGACCTCGAAGTCCATCGACTGGACCGTCCCGAGGCCGAAGATTCCCGCCGACTCGTAGGAAACCCTGACCGGGTCGCCCACGGTGACGGGGCACCATCCGTGGGAGATGGTTATGATGCGCTCTATCTTCGAGGCTTCGATCAGCTTCTGCAGGGCCACCAAATCGGCCGTCTTCTGGGTGCATCCCGATTGGAGCTCGTCTGGGTTCTCGAGCCTGAGAATCACCTCGTAGCCCCTCGCCACGGTCGACACGTTGGAGTTGGGGTCGTCGTTGACGGCCCTACCCACCACGGTCCTGCCGCCGTTGTTCCAGACAACCTCGCAGACGTTCGGGACGTCGAAGAAGTCGAGCTCCTCGTCCGCATCGGGGAGAAGTATCGACTCGCCGTCGTCCTGGAACGTCCATAAAGGCGCTTGCACGTAGCCGTCGTTCGAGGGGAACACGGTGCTCCTCCCCCAGGAGTCGACGCCTATCCTCATCCCCGACGCGTCTCCCAGCGCCTTGGCTACCTTGAGCCACGAGTCCTGCATCCCCGCGACGTAGGGCTCCTCCAGCGTTTCCTCCGACTTGGACGCCACTACAGGAGCGATGCCGTGGTTCCTGAGTATCTGGGCCGCCATGTCGGCGCAGTTGGTCCCCGCAGGTATGCAGTAGCCGACGGGCACCTTGGCGCCAGCCTCCGACCTGTCGTGCAGGGGCATGAGGGTGGAATGGCATTCCGCTTCGAGCTTGGACGACGTGCCGTCGAAGTTGCGCTTCGTCCCCTGCGAGAGCCACGTTCCCACTGGAATCCTCTCGCGCACCCTGTTCTGCGTGGTGACCATGTAGCACCTGACGAGCATCTCGCCCATGGGCTCCCCGACGATGTCGAGGTTCGCCGTCTCGACGGTCTCCAGGTCGAGGTCGCGCGTCCCCTTGCAGGTGAGCACGGTGTCGAGCTTGCGCAGGTCGCCCCACGTGCCCTTGTCGACTTCCCAGAACTCGTAGCTCTGGAGCATGCTGTTTCCCCAGTTAGGCATTCTCGCCCCCTGGTCCCTCGACCCGCTCGAAGTTCAACGAGACGGCCACCTTCGGGCTCTCGTAGGTGTGGCTTATGTCTACGTCTGCGGTTGCCCAGAACCCGAGGCCCGTCCTGTCCCTGACGTAGCAGATGCCGGGGTAGCTGCCGAGCCTACGCAGCGCGTCGCGGGTGCTGTCGTCTACGGTCTTTCGGATGTCGGCCTTGAAGGTCGCCTGGGTGGACACCCTCTCGCCGTAGTAGGCCACGCCTAGGCGCCTCCCGATGAAGTTGTTGACCACGCGGTCTGCGGAGTGCTGCTCCTGCAGCTCGACGTTGAACGGGAGGACGGCCATGCTGCCCGCGTATCCGCCGATGTCGTCTTCCTCGGTGTCGTTGGAGGACGTCCATACCTCGTCCCAGGTGATGACCACCCTTTTCGCAGGGGTGCTCACCGTCACCTCGGTCGCCGTCTGGGTGTCCGTCAGCGTGTCGTGCGCCACTATCCTGTAGGTGCACGTGCCGAACGTTGGATGGGGGTCCGTGCAGGAGGCGTATCCGTCGTTTCGGAGGCCCGTCTGGATTGGGGTCGTGGAGCCGTCGTAGTTGACCCTGTAGACGTCGAGGGTGGTGTTCTGTCGGTACTCGAACTCCTCCTGCTCCTCGTCTGTCTCGCCAGTCGCGAAGTTCGGTTCGGGAGTGTCGTCCGCTAAGTCTTCTTCCGCGTCAATCAGGCTGATGAGGGCCTCTTCTTCTTCCGTCATCTCCTCCTCGACGAATTCCTCGTCGTCGGAGGAATCGCCGGTTGCGGGTTCTTCTGAAGACGGCTCGTCTGCTGCTGGTTCCTCTGTCGTGGGCTCCTCGGCTGACTCGCCCGCAGACTCCCCCTCGGTTGACGTGCCGTCGTCTTCGTCTCTGTAGTTGAGGTCTTCCTCGGGTATGACCGTGGACGGCTCCTCGGGAACCATTCCTTCGGGGTCCGTTTCGTAGCACACGGGGTAAATCGTGCACGTGTAGTTAACCGAGTCGAATTCGACCGTTGCCTCGGGGTCGGCCATGAACCCGGCCCATTGCACGTCGAAGGTCGAGTCCTCGGACGTAGCCGAAAGCCCCATCTGCGTGAACACCGTGGCCCTGGCGTAGTACTGGTATCCCGAATCGAGCATCGTCTCGGCGGCCGACACCTCGAGCATCGCCGTGCCGTCCTCGAAATCCGATGCGGTGAGGTACCTGGAGTAGACCTCCTGGTCCTTCGCTATGTACGTCTCGCCGCCGTCGTCTCCGACTGCCGTGTGCGACGAGGCGGACGCTATGGAGACCCTCACCTCGGTGATCGGGTTCGCGGCGGCAGAGCTCGCGTTCACGGTTATCTTCAGCGGGAGGGTGGAGAGGCCCTGGTCCACAACGTCCTGCCCCGTGCCGTCCGCTAGGGAGAGCGACACCACTGGCGGCACGAATATCCCGAACATCCTAGTCTGAGACCAAGGCGAGTAGTAGCCTTCGTAGGCGCCCTGGGTCCTCACCCTCCACTCGACTTGCGTTCCGTCGGAATAGCCCGTCGTGTCGAAGGTTACGGCGTTGTCCGTCGTCCCTTCCAGCACCTGGACTGAAGGCGGCTCGTTCTGCGGGGTCACCGTGATTTCGACCTGGTAGGCCGTCTGGTCCGTGTTGTCCTCTGAGTTGTGGATCCACGACATGATGACCTGGTCTCCGACCTGGTACGACATGTCGGTTGCGGAAGTCGTCGGTGCCGTGAGCTTGTCGAGCTCCTCCTGGGCTGGTGCCAGGTCGACCGACACCACGTTCTCCGTCTCGGACGGGTAGACGCCCTCTTCGTGGGATGAAGCCAGGGTGGCCCAGAGGCTCCTGCCCGCGTCCGAGGTCTTCCTTACCCTGATGTGCCAGGTCCTCCCCAAGTCGAGCTCGGTGAGCGTGTAGAGGAAGGACGTCGCGCCCGATGGAAGCTCGTCGTAGGTCGCCGTCTTGATGTCGCCTATGGCGTTGTCCTGGTAGGCGTAGGCGTTGTCCGTGTACTGTATCTCGAACTTCTCCTCGCCCGTTGCGGAACCGTCCCACAGGACCTTGATTCCGCCCTCGTAGGTGGTCTTCTCGCAGGTGAGGTTCGTAGGCCTCGGCGTGAGAACCGCGCTTCCCGCAGGGGGCACGTCCAAGGTCACGGTGTTGTCGTCGAGCCTGAAGTTGCCCGAAGCAGAAGTGGCCTTTATCTCGCCCTTGTCGTTGACCTTCCTGACCCTGAACACGTGCTGGCCCGGGTTCAGGTTGACGACGGTGAAGGTTCGGGTGGTGGATATGTCGGCGTCACCCGGGTTCTCCCACTTGTCCGTCGTTATATCCCCCTGGGCGTTGTCGATGAACGCCATCGGGTTCGGGCTGTGGTCGATCTCGTACCAGGCTCCGAACTCCAGCTTGTCCGTCCAGGTCAGCTTCACCTTGCCCGTCTGCCCTTCCACGAGGGCGGGAGTCAGGTTGGTGGGCTGGTTGAGCTTGGGCGCCTTCTTCTGGACGGTGACGGTCTCGGTGACCCAGCCCTTCGACTTGTAGTCCTTGCGGTACATCGGCTCCGAGTAGCCTGCGGAGTTCTTGGCGTAGACCCTGAAGTACCATTTCCCCTCGTCCCAATCGGAGACGTCCACCGTGTACTCCCGGTAGAATATCTCCTTGCCGCCCTCTTCGACTTTCACGACGCGGCCCATCTTGGCGTCGAGCGATGTGATTGAATCGTATGCCCCGACCATCCACGCGTTGTTCGTGCTGTAGAAGTTCGAGTACTGGACCTCGAAGGATTCGACTGATGCGAGGGTCTTGGCGTCGGGAACCCACCTCAGCCTGACGGACTGGCCGTCTTCGGCTATCTTGGCGTGGAACCTGTCCCCTCGTTCGGGAGTGGTGCTGAACGCGCTCGAGTAGACCCAGTCCGAGTAGGTTTTCTTGTTGCTCAGGCCCAACCTTACCCTGAACTCGTAGCTGTGGCCGACCGACCCCGTGAAGTCCTTCGCCTTCTGGAACACCTCGAGTGTCGGGTTTTCCTTCGACGTGATGGTCTGGAGTGCGGTCCAGCTCCCGTAGTCGGTTCTCACCTGCACTTCGGTGATGGTCGCGTAGCCTACGGGCTTCACCCACTCGATATGGAAGAGGTTGTTCCTGAGGATGTAGTCGGACTTGATGCTTGTCTGGGTCACCTCGAGGGAGGATATATTGTCGGGCTTCGCGTTCTGGGCGTCCTTGGTCTGCTTCGCCTTCTCTGCCTTCTGGGTGGCGTCGTCGGCCTTGTCTTCGCACTTCTTAGCGTAATCGGACTTCTCGTCAGCCTTGTCCTGGCAGACCTTCCTGTCGCCTTCGTTCTGGGCCGCGTCCGCAGCCTTCCTCCACCAATCCGACGCCTTGTCGTATCTCTTGGCGGCGTTCGTGTACTTCTTCGCAGCGTTGGCGTAGTCCCCCGAGTTGAACAGGGTTTTAGCTTCCGCAACCACATCAGAGCATGACGGTCTGAGGACGGTGTAGACGCCCCAAACTCCCGCATGCTTGGAATAGCCCCTTTCTACGGGCGGGTTCATTCTTTTGCCCGCCTCTACGAAGGCTTTAGCTTCGTCGAGCGAGCCGACAGGCATCCATTCGGATTTCGTCTTGCCAATTACGTCCTTGGCGTTCGCGACGCAGAGCTCGTAGAGGTTCGTCTCTACCGCTTCGGCTCTTCTCTCGTTTAAGGTCTTGTTGTTCTCCGACACCCTCTGCTTTGCGGAGTCTCCGGCCTTCTCCCACCAGTCCGCTGCGGTGCCGTACTGCGTTGCGGCCTTCGAGTAGAGGCCGGCCTTCCTGACCTTTTCGTCATACGAGGAGCCGAGCCCGTTTGCCGTCTTCACGTTGGCGGCGGCAGCAGCGTCTGCGATCTTGGCGTTCTTCCTCGCGGTCTCGATGTTCTTCTTGGCAACCGCGACGTTGCCGCCCGCGAACTCGCCGGAGGTGTTTACCTCTTCCTTGAACCCTTTCTTCGTCTTCGCGCGGGGGGTGACGCTCACCCTCACCTTCGTCACGTAAACGTCCTGGGGTATCGTGTAGGTCGACTGCTTGGTCTTTACGGTTGTCGGGCTCTCGTATATCCACTTGTTGATGTCGCCGTTGTAGTAGTCCCATCGGACCGCGTATTCCTTGGTTTTGCTCGCCAACGAGAACGTCCAGACGGCGACGACCGAGTTGGCCGACCCCGCGAGGTTCTTGATAGCCGACTTGCCGAATGTTACCTTGGCCATGCTACATCGCCTCCTGGAACTGCGATGCCCTGTCAACCACCGTCTCGACTGCGGATATGACCCTCTCGTCGGTCACGGCGTTGGCGTTCACGTAGTAGGTGTTGTGGTTGTGGACGACGCTGGTGTTGCCGCCCATCTCGGTTGCGACGGCCCTCGCGAACGGGCGGACGTAGCGCCTGTTGGAGAGGGGCACGACGGCGCCTCCCGCGTTGCGCATGTGGAAGACGGCCTCGGCTCCAGCCTCCCCGACCCAGCCGATGTTGGTCATCATCGCGCTCGTCACTATGCCGTTGAGGGCGCCCGCCGCGTTGAGCGGAATCTTCCCCTTGGAGTTGAAGATCGCGCCCGTCGCGGTATGTCCGTCTTCGCCGCTGCTCGACGACACCCTCTTGACGTAGACGTAGGTGGTGGCCGACTTGCCATCGAGGGTGTCCAGGTAGCTGCTGATGCTGCTCAGGGTATCGAGCGCACCTCCGCCTACGGAGACGTGTACCGTCTTGGGGTTGAAGGAATAATTGTTGATGCCGTCCAGGTGGCCCTTGACTTCCGACGTGTTGTCGGAAATCTCGACCTTGCCCTTGGCACCTGCCTCCACTGCGCCCTTCAAGGACTCCCATTGGCCGTTCACCTCGTCGGCGCCCGTGCTCGAGAAGTTGATGGAAGCGTTTATCTGCGTGTCGCTGGATGCGAGCAGGTCTCCGAGGATGTTCCTGACGGCCTCCTCCTCGACGTTGACCGTCATGGTGGGTTCCTGGGACTCGATCTCCTCGGCGGCGCTCGCCGCTTCCTGGGCCGCTTCCCCGAGCTGCTCCTCGCCTTCGACGTTGACGCCCACTTCGGCGTCTTCGCCGTCAAGTTCGTCTACCTGCTCCTGGACAAGCTCCAACGTGCCGTCGTCGAGGAGCCGGAAGTGCTTGTCGCCTACGGTCAGGTTGTCCAGGTCGATTACCTGGTTGCCCGCCCTGAGGACGCCTTCGGAATCGACTTTGATTTGCTTCGGGCTGATGTTGGCCGCATCCACGAGCTGAATCGCCTGCGCTATCCGCTCGAAGTTCCCGTTGGTCGTCTGGTAGAGGGCGTTGAACGAGTTGGTGCTCAGGCTGGCGAACGTCTGGGCGGATATTCCCGCGCCGTCCAACTTGGTCGCCAACTCGTCTCCGCTGAGCCCCGTCTCCTTGATGGCCTGCTTCCAAAGGTTGGTGTTGCCCTGGGCCTCCTTCGCCACGACCGAGTACATCTGGCCTATGGACCTGGCCTTTATCCCGAACTGTTCGAGGACCGTGGAGAGCTCCCCTCCTCCAGAGCGCCATGCCATTACGATGTCTGCCCACTTCTCGGTGTTGATGTCGCCGAACTCGTTTACCGTCATGCCGCCCTTCTGGAGCGTCGCGACGAAGGTGTTCATCTCGTCGTCCGAAAGGACGGTGCTCAGGTACCCGTTCGACCTGGCGAGGTTGTCGATCGATACGGTTGCGGCGTCGGATGAAGCGACGGTGGCGTCGAGCTGACTCGAGAACTTGTCCCTAGCCTTCGTAGCTTCGTCGAGGATGGCTTTCTCCCTCGTAACCGCTTCTTGAAGCTCGGCTTCCCGCTCCAAGGTGCTTTTCTTCGCCAACGGGTCGATGGTGTTGTCGTTCAGGAAATCGGCGTTGTCGCGCATGAACTGGTCGTATGCCGTCTTGGCCTCGGTATAGGAAGCGGCAGCGTCGTCTATGGTCTGCTCCACGTCGGCGAGCTGGCTCATCAGCATATCCGTCCTGATGGCCTTCTCCTTGGCGGCTATGTACTGGTCTACTGCTCCTGTGGTGTTCATGAGCTGGCCCTGCTCGTCGGCCAGCTTTCCATTCAGTATGTCTATGACTTGATATTGCGAGCCTGTAATCTGGTTGATTGCGTCGACTGCTGCCCTGAACCTCGTCTGGGCGCCCATGTCGCCGCTCATGTCGGTGTTCATGTACCTGTCGACAACCTGCTGTGCGGCCTTGAGCTTCGATATGTCGTTCTCTGCGGCCGAGGAACGCTCGTTCATCCTGTCGACCATGGATGCAGTCGATTCGGTTAGCTCGTCGACCGACATCGCGGATTTCCTGGCAGATTGGCTGTACTCGTCAAGGTTGCCCCCCCACGCCTCATTGACTCTGAACGCGCGGGATGTGGCTTCAGATAATCCCTTGGTTGACTTCTCCATCTTCTGCTGCTTGTCGATAGCATTGGCTATGTTATCGGCGATAAGCTTGATGGCTATTCCAGCTCCCGCCAACCCGAGCATGCCCTTCGTGGAGCCGAGGGTCGTCAGCACTTTCTGGAATCCCAGGTTTGCCTTCATACCAGCTTCGGTTTCGACGTTCATCTGGTTGAGCTTGGCGGCCAGTGATACGAAGCCGCCCTGAATCTTGGATGTTACAGTTGGCGCAGCCTCCAACGATTGGAGCATAGTGCCCAACCCGACGTTGAGGGGGCCAACGGCAGCTAACATGCCCATGAAGCCCACTATGCCGCTCTTGACCTCGGTTGGGAGTCCGGCCACAGCCTGGGACACGCCGCTGAACGCATCACCTATCCCCTTCACCATGGGTGTTGCGCCCTCGCTCATGGTGACGGCGAGCATCTGCGCGTTGTTGCGCATCTTCTGCATCTCGCCCGAGAAGCCTTCGGACTTCCTGCCAGCCTCCCTGGCGGCGTCTCCTGCAGCCTCGATCTTCCCCTTGAAGTTGGAGTCCTCGCCGCGCCACGCCTCGGACGAGAGTCTTAAGGCGTCCGCGAGGACGTTCCCCTCGTCAGCCGTGTTCGCCATCTGCATGGCGAGGCCCTCGAGGAGCTGCTTGTCGCGGACGTTGTTGATTTTCAAATCCTGGAGGGTCTGGTTGACCGACCCGCCTTCGGTCTGGATTCTTCCCAACCCCTCGATGAAGCTGAACATCGCGTCGCTCGCGTTGTTCCCGAACGCCTGGGCGAACTCGTCCGCGCTCATTCCCGCGATGCTGGCCCACTGCTCGAGGGACTCCCCGCCGCTCGTTACCGCAGTCTCCATCTTGGCGATGAAACGCTGCATTGCCGAACCGGCGGCTTCGGGTTTCTGGCCCGTAGCAACGGCGGCGGTCGACCATGCGAGCATCTGGTCAGCCGACATCCCCACGACTTTGCCCATGCCCATGAAGCGGGTGGTGACGGTCATGATGTCGGATTCCATGGCTGGCATGTTGTTGCCGAGCCTGACCAGGGCGTCCCCGAAGTTGTCGTAGTCGTCGACCGACATCCCCATGACCGTGGCCATCTTGCCGAGCTGTTCGGCGATGTCGTCCGCTTCCATGTTCGTCGCGATGTCGAGGTTGGAAACCGTCTGCGCGAACGCCTCGAGGTTTTCCACCTGGATGCCGAGCTGGCCTCCCATGGCCTCGATTTCCATGAGGGTGTCCGCGCTGGTCACATGCGTTGTCGAGTAATCAAGGGCCGCGTCCTTGAGTCTCTCGAAGTCCTCTTCCTCGCCGTTCACGGTCTTGCGCATGTCGCGGTATGCCGAGTCGAAGTCCTCCGCCGCCTGGATGGCGTACCTTCCCACCATCATGAGCGCGGGAGTCACGGACGCGTACATGCCGAAGCCGAACTCGCGCATCGACCTTCCGATATTGGACAGCGCACGCAGCTTGCTAACCGAAGCGTGGAGCGAGTCGATTTTCATCTTCGCAGACGCGGCCTGGGCCTTCAGGTCCTTCATCTGCAGAGTCAGGGCGGCCGTGGCGTGGTCGTCGTCCATGGAGTGCAGCTTGGCCCTCAGCGTCGATGCCTTGTCTTCTGCCTTGTCAATCGCCGCAGCGAGCTTCTTGTACTCGTCGGTCCCCACGTTGCCGGAGTCGTCTAATGCATGCTGCTGCTTCCTCAGCTCCTCGACTCGCGCCTCCGCTATGCTGACGGCTGAGGCTATTCTCGAGTAGACGGATTCGAGCTTGGAGGCTTTCGTGTAGGCCTCGGCTGAGCCTTCTGCCATCTTGTCGAAGGCGGGGTCCATCCTGAGCTTGTCCATCGTGGACTCTATGCTGTCAAGTTGGGCCTTCAGGGCGGCTTCTGCGGCTTTCACCGCCTGTATCTTGTTGACCGCTGCATCCAAGCTCTTGGGGAACGCCTGGTAGGCATCGGACATCACCTTTGCGTGGGCGGTCGCCTTCTCGGCAGCCTCCTCCATCCGCTTGATGTCGGCAATTCCAGCCGATAGCCTGTTGCCCGTTCCGAGCATGTGGAGCTCGGTCTGGAACCTCGCCGTTTCCGCTGCCGCCTGCTTGACTTCCGACATATAAGCCTGAAGCTCGGCCTTCATGGCCCTGAAGCCCTGAACCCTGTTGGCCCTGTCGTACTCCGCGTTTAGTTCCTTGTGGCGGTCGGTCAGCCTTCCGACGGTTTCGATAAGTGCTTTGAAATCGCCTTTCTGCTGGCCGAACTTCGCGTTTATGTTCCCAGTCTCCGACGCCTTCTGGAGGTACTTGTTGAACTCGTTCGTGGCCCATTCTGCGGCAGGGCCCATACCGCGCATCTGCTCCTTGAGCATCTTCACGTACTCGACCGCCTCGGAGATGTCCTTGAACTTCTCCATGGTCTTCGCGGCACGCGCTGCGGCTTCGGTCACGTGGGCCAGTTGGGCGTCGACGCTGTTGTATTCGTCCCTTAGGTTCTGCGTGGCGGAATGGGCCTTGGTCGTCCTCTCCGCAAGCTCGCGGAGGTTCGTGCCGTCGAGCTTCTTGGACTCGGCTGCCGCCTGTGCCATCGCAGTCTTGATTTTGTTTATCGCCCTCGCAGAGAGGAGGGCCTTGTCGCCCATGAGGTCGATTCTCGACTGCATGAGCGCGGCGTTGCTTCCGTCGAAATTGAGGGCCTTGCTCAGACGGTTCATCTGCTTCTGAGCTTGGCCCGCCGTCTTGGTGATCGAGCTGATGGCCGAGTTGAGCGGACGGGTGTCAGCTCCAATTCTCAGAGTGAGGCCCCTGAATGCATCGGCCATGTTCAGCTCCTTACAAGTTCATCAGGGCCCTCACGTCGGCGGGGGTCGCTTCCACGACCTCGTCAACTTCGGCCCCGTGCATGTCCTCCCATTCGTAGAGGACCTGCATCAAGTGCGTGTACTTCATATCGCGCATGTCGCGCATAGTCAGGCCCGCTTCGAGGCCGCACAGCATCATCTGCGTGTACGGCCTCGGGGTGGCATCCCTACTCTTCCGCTTCTTGTGCGTCCTCTTTGGCAGTTCCGGCACGAAAGAAGCAGTCCGACACCTCGTCGCCGAGCAGGTCTTGGGCGACCCATAGGTTCACGCCGGAAGTCTTCTTCATCCAATCCATGTAGGAGGGGGTGGACTGGTTCGCCGTCTTCAGGCTCGCCCAGAGGACCTTCATCACCGCAGACCAGCTGATTCTCGTGAAGTCGATTTTCACGAGCTTCGCCTCTCCTTCGCTCACGTCGTAGTCCATGACCGTTTCGGCCGTCTGGACGCCGAGGAGGTCCTGGAGCATGTCGCTGCGGAACTCCATCTCGTAGAGCTGTGCCGTGAGGAAGGTGACCTTGGCCTCGTACTCGACGCCGTCGATGTCGATTTTGAACATTCAATTCCCCCTTATTAAGCAGCCGTTGCGGTGGGAAGCACGACGCCGTTGAAGAACGCCGTGTACTTCGCCGTGTTCTCTGCGGTCTTCTCGATGTGGCCCTGGACGAACGACTTGGTCTCGCCGAGGTGGGTGAAGTCCTGGGCCGCGATGCGGATGTTGAGCGTGTCGGTGTCGACGTCGGGGGACTCGTTCTTCGTGTTGGCGTTGAGCTCGGGGCGGGACGCCTTGCAGTTGAAGAACACGAAGCCCACGGGGCCAGCGTCTCCCTGCATCTCGCAGATGAGTGCGAACTGCTTGGGCTCGGCCTGGGTGGTCTCGAACTGGACGCCCGTTCCCTCGTCGAGGACCTCGCCCAAGAGGTCGACGCGCACCTCGTCGGTGATGCGGGCCATCTCCAGGTCGCCCGAGTAGCCGCCGTTGGTGCCTGCGAAAGTGTAGTAGATGCCGTCGTCGGCGTAGAAGTCGGAGCTGTCGCCGCCCTCGCGGGACAGGCTCAGGGAAACCGCGCCGGGCATCGGCTTGGGCGTGCCGTAGCTCTCGCCGTTCCAAATCGCGTACTTGGCGTTGCGGAGGCCGTAGCGTACTTTGTTAGCCATCGAATTCTCCTTCTATCTCGTAAAACGTGTAGACAACCTCCAGAAGGTTGTCGTTCTCTATCCATTGCTCCTCGCGGCGGACCGACCCGAACTCCTCTCGGAGGGAGTCGGCCAGGGCCTTCTCCAAGTCCTTGTCGCGCTTCTTCTCGTAGAGCTCGACGAACCACTTGCGCTTGCAGGCGATCTCGACGTCCCCTGCGACGATGGGCTGCTCCCAGTCGAGCAGGTAGCAGGCGAAGGGGACGGGCGGGTTGGAGTCGTTGGGCCATTCCATGTGGCAGCACGGGACGTGCTTCGACACGGTCTGGTAGACGCTCTCGTGGCTCATGAGATCGCCTCCCACAAGGCCCGCTCGGCCCTCGCTATGAAGTCCTGCTCGATTTCGGAGAAGGCTGGCGCCATGTGCGGGAAAGCCCTCGTGCGCCTTCCCGTGGGCGTCGCATGCCCCTTTTCGAGCAGGTGAACGAGGCCCGGCTTGCTCTTGTTGCCTATCTCGCCCACGGTTGTGGCGCCGTGCGTGACGCGGCTCGAGAAGCCCTCGACGTACTCTTCGGACCACTCGTGTATTCCGCCCTTGGCCGCATGGGATTTGACGGTCTTCACGCCCGCTCTGGTCGCCTGCTCGGTGGCCTTGCCGACCTTCTCCTGGCAAGCCTCGGGGATGTCGCCTATCAGAGCCTCGATGCCGCTGGCGAAGGCGTCGATGTCGCATGTGATGCTGTGCTGCATCTACTCCCCCTCCGTGTCCGATTTCTGATGGCGCAACGTCAGCACCGAGAAGTCGCCCTTCTCCTGCACTATCTCGACGGAGAACCACTTCCCCCTGTAGAAGACGTCCCGCTGGCCCTTGTAGTCGCACGTCCTGACCTGGATTTGCGCGTCGGCCGATATGCCTATCTCGTACATGGACGACCAGGTGTGCGCACCCACGGTCCTCGGGTTGCAGAAGACTTTCGTCTCCACGTCCCTGTCGTGGGGCACGCCCTCGCCGTCCTGCTCGTAGACCTTCTCGACCAGGATGCACGTCTCGTTCCAGCGCACGCTAATCGCCCTCTCCCGCAGGCTCCTCCTGCTCCTTGGCCGATTCCTCGACGGCAATCGCCGCGATGTTCTCGGCCGAGTTGAGGAGGTCGACCACGATGCGGTTGTAGGCGGCGTCGAACCTGTAGGCCTCCGAGTTGTCGTAGCCGAACAGGTTCTTGCAGTAGCACGCGATGGCGGTCTTGACGTTGGCGTTGGCTATGTTCCCCTCCTCGTCCAGCTCGAGGAGGGCGGGGTTGACCCCCACCCTCTCGAGGTCGTGGAGGGCGGAGCCGATGAGCATCTGGACTTCGGAGTCCAGCTCGTCGGTCGTGAGCCTCAAGGTCAGCTTTATGTCATCAAGAAGGGGCACTTAATCTCCGTCTTTCGCCGCGATGATTTCAGCAATTTGCGGGTTGGTGGCACCCTCGGGTACCTCCAGGCCCAGCTTGGAAGCCTCCTCGAGCAGCTCTGCCTTGGTCGGCCTGCCGGAACGCTTGGGCTTCGAAATCTCCACCAGGGGCTTGAAGCACTGCTCCTTGCCGCACGCGTTCATCTCGGAGATGCGCCCTGCGGTGGCTTCGAACTCCTCGCCCTTTGCGCGGTTGACCTTGGCCTTGCGGTCGTAGAAGGACTCCAGGGCCTTCACCTGCACGAGGTCTTCCATCTATTCCTCCTTCTTGGCGCGGCGCTTGACGGGCGCCTTGCGCGATTCGGGAGTCTCCTTGGCGGCGACGCGTACCTCCACGGCACCCTCGGGCTGCTCGCCCTCGCGGTACTGGCGGGTCGTGCCGTCAAGCAGCTTGTAAACCTTCAGCGGTCCCATGGCTTAACCAATCGTGTACTTGCAGAAGGCTGCGGGGTACTCGACTGCGAGGGCGAGGCGCTGGTATGCGCGGAAGCTCACGCGGCCATGGGAGAAGTCGTCGCCGTCGTAGCCCGTGTCGAAGCGGCGGCCGGTCACGTGCTCGTAGACGGTCGCGCCCGCCTTGAACGCGCCCAGGATGGACGTGCCGGACTCGAGGGCCGGGGTCGGGACGATGCGGATCGTGCGCCACAGGATGTCGCCCACGGTGACGTTGTTGCCGTAGATGACGCCCACGGGGCCGCCCAGCACGTACTGGTCGGACTCGTTCTTGAGCACCTGGAGGGCGTCGTAGTCCTCGTCGGCGACGAGCAGGGCGTCTGCGGTGAAGTTCGGGGTCGCCTTGCGGATGCGCGTCTTCTGGATGAGCAGGTCCTCGATGAACTTGAGGTCGTACGCCGTCGGCATGGTCGCGGGCACGAGGATGCCGCTCGCGTTGGTGATGCCGATAAGGTTCTCGCCGGTGCCGTCGCCCTTGACGAGCTGGTCCTCGATGGTGGTGTCGAGGTTGTACTCGGCGCGGGAGTTGACGTGCGTCACGAAACGGGGCGCGTCAGTGAGGATTTCGTCGGACTGCTTCCAGATTGCGGTGACCTTCTTCAGGGTCGCGGTCTTGCGCGTGGGGGCTGCGACGTGCAGCGGGCTGAACGCGCCGAGCTCTGCGGTCATGCCTGCGCCGCCCTCCATGGCGCCTTCCTCGTAGTAGGCCACGGAGTCCTTCTCGGTCATCTCGTGGTTGAAGAGGTCCCAGATGGTGAGCGGACGGCGGTAGCCCTCGCGGATGCGGGTGTCGGTCTGCGTGAGCTCGTCTGCGTAGTAGCCGAGGGTGCTCGCGTCGCCGAGCTGGTCGTCGGCATGCGGGTCGCCTGCTGCGCGGAACGCGATGTTGGACACCTGGAAGCGGGAGTCGCGGGAAAGGCCGCGCTCCTGGATTTCGGACCATACGCGGCCGCCGAGCGAGTTGTCCTTCTTGACGGACACGCGATGCTCGGGCTCGGAGTTGGACAGCACCTTGCCAGCGCCGCCGATGACCTCCGCAGCCTTGTGGTTG
>OCVV012823067.1_pt1 | contig 17584 bp, 10 predicted proteins | sample 1539721 | NCBI WGS metagenome assembly OCVV01 (sample SAMN02144230, study PRJEB22623) | gut metagenome | biome: sheep rumen | host: Ovis aries | place: New Zealand | reverse complement strand
ATCTTTTTCTTTTATAGTATTAGACATTCCATACATAACAAAAAAACATGCGCAAATCACTATGATTAAACAGACAATTATAATAAGTGCCACTTTGGCTTTTCCTTCATTTCTCATTTGTAAACCTCCTATAAATTCAAAATAGGATATTGTACGCATACAATATCCTATTTAATTAACCTTTATTATCCTAATTCTGCAAAGTATTTAATTGTTCTAACCATTTGGCTAGTATATGAATTTTCATTGTCATACCAAGATACAACTTGTACTTGATATAATCCATCTGTTACTTTTGTAACCATAGTTTGTGTAGCGTCGAATAATGAACCATATGTAATTCCAATGATATCTGATGATACAAGTGGTTCTTCAGTATATCCATATGATTGATTTGCAACTGATTTCATATGAGCATTTATAACATCTGGTGTAAGTTCTCCATCATATCTAACTGTAGCAACCAATATTGTTGTAGATCCAGTTGGAACTGGAACTCTTTGAGCTGATCCAATAAGCTTTCCATTTAATTCTGGAATAACTAATCCTATAGCTTTTGCAGCACCTGTAGAGTTTGGAACGATATTAACTGCAGCAGCTCTTGCTCTTCTAAGGTCATTCTTTCTATGTGGTCCATCAAGTACCATTTGATCTCCAGTATATGCATGAACTGTAGTCATAATTCCTGATTGGATTGGTGCTAAATCATTTAATCCCTTAGCCATAGGTGCTAAACAGTTTGTAGTACATGATGCTGCAGAAATTATATTATCTTCAGCAGTTAAAGTACCTTCATTTACACCATAAACTATTGTTGGTAAATCATTTCCTGCTGGTGCAGAAATAACAACTTTCTTTGCTCCTGCTTGAATATGAGCTGATGCCTTTTCTTTTGAAGTATAGAAACCTGTACATTCTAATACAACATCTACTCCTATTTCACCCCAAGGTAGGTTAACTGCATCTTTTTCTGCATAAATTTTTATTGTTTTTCCATCAACAGTTATTGAATCTTCTCCAGCATAAACTGTATCTGCTTTATCATATCTTTTTTGTGCTGAATCATATTTTAATAAATGAGCAAGCATTGTTGGGCTTGTAAGATCATTTATAGCAACTACCTCATATCCTTCTGCTCCAAACATTTGTCTAAATGCAAGACGTCCAATACGTCCAAATCCGTTTATAGCAACTTTAACTGACATATATATTTCCTCCAATTCCGACATTCTATATAAAAAATGAATGCCATTATATTTTTATTATTAGTCATTCAAGACCAAAGTTATTCTATAACACTTAAATTTATTTTTCAAGTCTTTAAAAAAAAATACATCCTAAAACATTAGGATGTATTTTTTAATACTATTCTATTATCAAAAGTTCCCTAGGTTCTGTTATCGTACATACTTCTGGATTGTAATAATCATATACGTTAACTAATCCTCCTGTTATTTCTACTGGATAATCTGCCCTATATCTAACTTCTACACTCACTCTCTCTTTTTTCTCTAAGTTTCTCACATACAAGTTTATCGTATTATAGTTATATTCATATTTTTCAATTAAGCCTAAAGCTTTAAGTTTTGAAAGGGATTCTTCTACAACACTGCATCCTTGTGGAATATTTATTTTTATTAAAGCATTACTGATAAGGCTTCCAGTATTCTCTACAGAAACATCTTGAATAATTTCATCATTTACTTTACCACTAGCTGGGCCTAATGAATTCGTAACTACTAATTTATTTTCATTCTTTGCAATAGCACTATCATATGTTTCATAGTACTCTTTTATAACTTCATAGGAAATTTTACCTTTTTCAATGTCAAGTTTTAGCTTGTTTTCATCTTCAACATTGTTGAATTCAACTTCATACATAGAGAGAGAACTCTTATCAACCTTTATTTCTTTAACTTCATCATTTAGCTCAACTTTTATTGTTTGATTATTGGTTATATCTTTATATGTTGCACTATTTATTGCTTTCAAAGCTAAAATTGTAGACTGAGTAGTTCCCCATGTTCCATATGAGTCTCTTTTACAAAGAATATAGTCTACTAAATCTTGTGTCAAATTACCATTCTTTTTCTCTTTTGCAAGCGCCATAGCTGTAAGTGCTGTAGCTTGTATATTTTGATATGAACCATGAGAACCATAATAATCATAGGAGTCACATTTTATGAACTTGTAGTCTTTATAACTTTCTAAATTGTTTTGAGTAATTTTATCTAATACACGATTCACATTCTTATTATTTGTATTACTAAATACATTTGCCATAAGTGCAAGAGTATAAGTATCTTCCGCGTCATCTACATGTTTTTCAAGGTATTCAACAGATTTATTAATTCTTGAATCATCTGGACATACCTCAGACAATCCCCAAATTATGTATGCATTCATAGCTAAGTTTGAAGTTCTTGCACTTCCACCTATATAAGTTGATCCGATACTAAAAGTGCCATCCGACTTTTGAACACTAAATAAGTATTCTTTCATATTTTCAATTACTTTGTCATCAACCCCATACACTTCAGAAGCATCTTTCATTTCCATTAAGCCAAAAGCAGTTATTACTGGTTCAGCTGGAGAAGAGCCATATAGTGAATATCCTCCTTTAGTTCCAGTTACCTCATACGTTAATAGTTTTTGGTAACCCTTAGAAATATACTCTAGTGCCTTGTTTTTAGTTGTTTCATCTTTTATGCCATTATCTTCCAAATACTTTAATACTAATATATCTGGATATAGTGAAGAGGAGGTTTGTTCAAAGCATCCTGTTGGCATTTTTAACATATTTTCTATATTTTCAACTGCAACAGAAATATTTGATGGATATAACTTAACCTTTACTTTTTTCATTCCATTAATTGTGTTGTTATCAAAAATAATATCTTGTTCCAAATCATCTGTAATAATTCCAGAAGATGCTACATCATTCCTTTCCACGCCATTAAGTTTAACATCACATGTTTTTTCAACTATATCAGAAACACTTCCTGATTTGCTCTCTACCCTTAAAGTATTCTTTCCAGCTTCTGATATTTCAATTGGTACATATACCATTGCTGTACTTTTGGCAGCTACGTTTACATCGTGTGTATATTCACCAATAGTTCCCCAACTAATTGCTGGGACATTCAAATTAACAATCATATCATTTTCGGTATAATTGTAAACTGTAACAGGAATTTTGACCTTATCAGTCACAACTGCATTCGTTGGTAATGTATAATTTACAAAAAATTCTTTAAATACTTTAAGCTCTGATGTTGCATATCCTATGTCACCATTCTTGGAGTTACCAACTACCTGAATATTCCACGTTGTAATATTGTCGCTAAGCTTTATATCCTTTGTCACTTGTCCACCATCTGCAACTAAGTCTGGTATAAAAGCTAAACTTTCAAGGAATACATTTCTTACACTTTCAATTGTTTCTTCATTTTCCACATTTTGTGTACTATCATTTTTTTCATCTTGGCTTTTTTCTATTCTAGAATCATCTTCTTTTTCCGCAGGTTTTACCATACCGGCAAAATTATTTCTAGATTCAAATATATCAAATATTGATGATGCACTTGATGCAGCTCCTGTGTCATCAGATGCCCCTTCCTTTATTGTTGCATCTGGACTAATCTCATCATAGGATAGGCCGGGGGCACCTGAAGATGTACCATAATCTCTTTCTATCTCTGAAGTACTCATGTTGGTTATTGAACTATCTACCTGTGCATGCATGTCTGAATAAATATACATACCCATGAATGCAATTATCACCGTAATTACGACAATTATAAACACTGTTATAGCATTTTCGTTTATATTGATAATTAATTTACCATCTTTTACATGAACACTCTTAGCATCCTTAGTAAATCTTTTTCCAAATAATAAATAATTTAGAACAATAAAAACTACTATGCCTGTAATCACTACTAAATTCTCTTTTTCATAACTAACATTTTCTATCAACCAATATTCCACAACGTAAAAGATAGCTGCACAAATTGTTGATATTCCAAAGTACAATAATGCTCGAAAAGCATTTTGATGTTTCGTCTTTTTCAAAATAATTAGCGCTAATGCATATAGTAACAGCTCTGCTAATAAAACATATAGTATCAAGCTTTCAAAATAAAGTAAAATTATCGCATTTGGAATACATAATACTAGTGGAATTATCAGTAATTTAAAAACAATATCAAATATAAAATGCTTTTGGCTCCTTAAAAATAATATATATATTGATATACTAATTAAAAATGTCGCAAGAAGAATATGAAAAGGTGCGTCATAATAAATGTCTGTATTACTCATTATACTAAACATTAAAACTAATATACCTATAACATTACATAATGTCATCAAAACATTTTTTACGCCTCCGAACTTACTTCCAAGCGCACATATTATAATTGTTGCAACAGTGATTATTGACAATATCACAGATATTGCTAAACCTTTTTCTATACGAGACTCAACTTTATAATCATCAATTGACTTTACGAAAACTGGTTTCTTTGTCTCTTGTTTCACAAGAGTTTCCATTAGTAACTCTGGAGCTTTGCTATCAACAGCACTTGCATATAAATCAGTTGCAGTTACACCATCTAATAATTTCAAATCTTTCAAAGCAAGCTTTATATTATCAATTGACAAATCGTTTTCAGCTAAGTTTAAAACTGCATTATCCAATATACTTATAAGAAGATTACTATCCACTTTTTCACCGCTACCATTTACTGCAGTCAATTTCAAGTTTAACGTATCTCCAGGCTTAAATTCACCTTTTTCTCCATCAATATCGATTTCAAGTGCCTGTGATGGTTTAATAAAAATTGTTCTCTTATTATTCAAGCTTTCTTCATATAAATCTACAACACCATTAACATCTCCAAGATCTATAGTAGTCTGAGCCATGTCAAAAGTTATAGTTTTAATAAGTGCTCCATCCTTCATTACATATAGTGTATTTTCATTATTATCAGAATTTTCAATTTTAACTTTAATGTCATCTCCTTGATTGTAAACCATTTCATCAGTACTTACTATTTTATATCCAGTTCCTATTACTGGAAAATAAACAGTATTTGACACTTCTTCGTTTGTTGCTACATCTTTAGTCATAATCTCTACAGTTATTTGATCATATCCTGATTCTGACGAGCTATAGTCACTATAATATGACGAGTTACTATTTCTTCTACTTGAATAATTGCCATTATATTTATATGTCTTATCAGTTTTGTAAATATCCTCTTTTGTAAGAGTCATCTTACCAATGCCATGTTCATCCGTAATTACATCTCTATTAATACCACCAATTTTTATTGAATTATGTGTCTTTACTGGTTTTCCCATTGCATCTTTAGCAAAGATATAGATGGTATTATTAATGCCATTTACAATTTGACCATATTCAGGAAGTAACTCAACATTTATCAACTTATCACTAACAGCAATCGTTTTTGACGATTGGGTAACATAGTTTGATTTATCTATCGTTTCACAAGATATAGTTATCTTGCCGTCGGTAAAAACATCATATGTGGTGCTAAAATGCCCATTTTCATCAGTAATACCTTCCCCTTTTTTATCATCAATTTGATATTGTATTTTAGCTCCAACAACTGGTTCACCAAAGAAATATTTTGAATCAAATGAAATATTTGCAGTTTCATTTCGCTTATATACTTCTTTATCTGTGGTTATTGCAGTTTCAAATTGAGGAGCAACATATGGGTTAACTATAAAAACCTTTTCTTCCGTTTGATTTGAACAATCAACGGAAATTTTATAGTTGCCACTATTCACCTCATCAGCAAGTGTAAATGTACCTGACACGATTCCATATTCAGTAGACTTACCCTCTACCGAATAAACTTTATTCCCATTTCCATCAAAAATGCTAACCGTAACCTCATCACTTTCAATTGGAGTTTGATTTTTTCTAGATAGAACCATTACTCTATAGCGGACAGTATCTCCCGGCTTGTATATTCCTTTATCTAATGAAATAACCATATTTCGAGTACTTGCTTTTTCAATATTGATATTAGCATAATCAATTTTTCTTATAAAAATACTGCTTGTCTTTACAGCCAGCTTATAATCTCCTGGCTCAATATCCTCTGGAAGTTTTGCGATAGCATTTGTATCCCTATCGTCAAAAGTTTTTCCAGAATAATTAAATCCTTTAACCTTTTTTCCATCTGAATTAATTAGATATGCTTTAAAGTTTTTCTTAACCCTTTTGTCTCTACTAGAAGAATACATATCCCCCTTATAAATATTAACCTTAATTGGAAGTTCATCTCCAGCACAATATTTTGTATAGCCTTCAAAATCAATTCTATACTTACCTTGTGTGTAATAATTAATGGCAAAATAAGCTAGTATAAGTAGCATCATTATAACCATTAGAGCATATTTAGCTTTCTTATTCATAAGAGCCCTCCTACATTTTTTATAATTATATTTTATAGATAATTTTTTAAAAATACAACATGTTTTTAAAGCAAACAAAGAGACAGATGTAGATTTACGACTATATCGATATTTCTTATACATCCGTCCCTTTATATGTATTAATATTATGTTCAAAAACATTATACTATTAAATTCAAATTATTTTGCCTTTTTCTTGAAAAAATGGATTTCACTGAAAAAGAAATCATGAAGCTCAGGAAATCTGATTTCTTGGAATAAGAAATCATGAACTTCAGTTAAAACTTTTTCTTCCATTGGTGTCAATTCCAATACGATTGGCTTACCAAAATCTATTTCTGTAGCCAAAAAACTTTTAATTTTTCCCCACATTCCTACAACTGCTGGTAAATTTTTTGACTCTGATGTTTCCACAAAATTATACTCTTTCATATCAATAATTCCTCCCCTTCGTATCCAGGAAAACTCCTATTGATATATTTATACTATATTGGAAACCCTATTACAATAACAATTCTATTAGTTTTATATTACCTTTATGTAACACACACAAGTTGTAAGTCCTTGATATCAATAACTTTTAGCTTTACTATTTTGTTTTCAATATCTTCATCGGTTTTATATATTGACATCAAGTAATTAGCCGTATGACCGACTACATATTCTCCAATTCTCTCTTCAAAAAGAATTTCAATTTCTTTTCCAACGTACTGTCTCAAATATTCTTTTTCTAATTCATCTGACATTTCTAAAAGTACTTTACTTCTCTTATCCTTTTCTTCACCGCTTACTTGATTTGGCATAACTGCTGCTTTAGTTCCATTTCGCTGTGAATACTTAAAAACATGCATCTTATAAAACTTTACTGTTTTAAGAAATTCTTTTGTTTTATCAAATTCTTCTTCTGTTTCCCCAGGAAATCCCACAATAATATCTGTGGTAAGAATAACATCTGAATAATTTTCTCTAAGAAGTTTTGTTACTTTTAAAAATTCTTCAGTAGTATATCTTCTATTCATTCTTTTTAATGTTTCATCACAGCCACTTTGAAGAGATAGATGAAAATGATGACATACTTTTTTAATTTTAACTAGCCTTTTTATAAAAGCTTCATCTATAACAAGTGGTTCAAGTGATCCAAGTCTGATTCTTTCAATCCCATCAATTTTATTTATTTCTTCTAATATATCGATAAGTCCATATCCATTCTTAAAGTCTTTTCCGTACGATGCCACATGAATACCTGTAATAACAACTTCTTTAATCCCATTTTGCGCAATCTTTTTTATCTCTGAAATAATATTTTCCGGTTTTCTACTTCTAATTTTTCCTCTTGCAAATGGAATAATGCAATATGTACAAAATCTATCACACCCATCTTGAATCTTAATAACTGCTCTAGTTTTCTCAGTAAAAGTAACATTTCCAAACTCACAATATTCATCTGAATATAACACATTTTCTATATCGATTGAACTATTTCTTGTGGTCATATAGTTTTCAACAATTTCAACTATATCCTTTTTTTCGTTGTTACCGATGGTCAAATCTATGTCTTCTATTTCTTCGAGTTTGTCCTTGGCAACTTGAACATAACATCCACATGCAACTACAATCGCATGTGGATTAATTCTTTTTGGTTCTCTGATAAATTTTCTTGATTTTCTATCAGACATATTGGTTACTGTACAAGTATTAATAACATATACATCAGCAAAACTATTGAATTCAACAACCTCATATCCATTTGATATGAAGTTTTGAATCATTCCATTTGTTTCGTATGAATTTACTTTACATCCTAACGTCAAAAATGCAACCTTTTTGGTAGCATTTTGATTATTAATATTTAAATTTTCTATAATAATTCTCCTTTATCTTTTCATCCTATCCATTGTATCTAAGTTATCTAAAGCTTTTCCCGTCCCTTTAGCCACGCATGAAACTGCATCTTCTGCTATCATAACATTTATTCCTGTCTTTTCTTGTAGCAATCTATCTAGTCCATCTACCAAGCATCCTCCACCTGTCATATATATTCCTTTATCTGAAATATCCGCAGCAAGCTCAGGAGGTGTTCTTTCAAGAACTGAATGGACCGCATCTACAATAAGACTAGATGGCTCATCAAGGGCTTCCATCATTTCACTAGAATATACGGTAAGAGTTTTTGGCAATCCTGTTATTAAATCTCTACCTCTAACGTCCATTTCCATATCTTGTATTTTTGGAAATACGCATCCTATTTGTTGCTTAAGTTCTTCAGCTGTTCTTTCACCAATCATAACATTATGTCTTTTTTTAATGTATTTAACAATTGCTTCATCAAATTTATCCCCAGCCACTTTAATAGACGTGCTAACAACAGAGCCACCTAAAGAAATAACCGCTATATCTGTTGTACCACCGCCGATGTCTACAATCATATTTCCAACTGGCTTTGAAATATCAATTCCTGCGCCAATAGCTGCAGCAATTGGTTCTTCTATTAAGTATACTTTTCTAGCACCTGCATTAGATGCCGCATCTATAACAGCCTTTTTTTCAACTTCTGTACATTGTGATGGTATACAAATCATAATTCTTGGTGAAAATAAAAATCTTCCACCAATTTTATTAATAAAATACTTTAACATCTTTTCTGTAACAGTATAATCCGAAATAACCCCTTCTCTAAGAGGCCTAATTGCAACAATATTTCCTGGTGTTCTTCCAAGCATTCTTCTTGCTTCATGTCCAACAGCTAATACCTCTCCAGTTATGTTATTAACCGCAACAACTGATGGTTCTCTCAATACTATTCCTTTACCTTTAACATAAGCAATAACGCTTGCTGTCCCCAAATCAATTCCTATGTCTTGACCGAACATAATAATTCTCCTCTACCTGTTACATTTGCATTACAATTATATTACGCTTGTTGAAAAATATCAAGGTAATATTGTTTATAAAATTGTATTTTTTATGTCGCTATGTTATAATTCCCCTGTAAAGATTATACTATTCCAATAGGAGGCTTATATGAAAAAAATTTCTATCATTGTTCCATGTTATAATGAGGAAAAAGCTATACCTCTTTTTTATGGTGAACTAAATAAACACATAGAAAAATTTCCACAAGATGTTTCATTTGAATTGTTATTTATAAATGATGGCTCAAATGATAGTACTATAGATGTTATCAAAAAATTAGCTGAAAATGATGAAAAAATAAAATATATTTCTTTGTCTAGAAATTTTGGAAAAGAATCTGCTATATATGCAGGACTAGAAAACGCTCTAGGGGACTATGTTACAATTATGGATGCTGACCTTCAAGATCCACCATCACTATTGCTTGAAATGTTCAATGCAGTTGATTCGGGTGAATTTGATGCTTGTGGTACAAGAAGAATGACAAGAAAAGGTGAGCCTATTATTAGAAGCATTTTTGCAAAATTGTTTTATAAAATAATCGATGGCCTAACTTCATTTAAAATGGTTGATGGTGCCAGAGATTATGTTTTTATGAGCAGGCCCGTTGTTAATGCAATCCTTTCTATGAAAGAATATAACAGATACTCAAAAGGGCTATTTAGCTTTGTTGGTTTCAAAGTAAAATGGTTAGAATATAAAAATGTTGAGCGTGTTGCCGGTAAAACAAAATGGTCATTTTGGAAGCTTACAAAATATGCTTTAGAAGGTATAACGGCTTTTTCCACAGCTCCATTAATACTTGCATCATATATTGGACTACTATTTTGTATAGCGTCATTTCTAATGATAGTTTTTATTATAGTTAGAACTCTTATATACGGAGATCCAACTAGTGGTTGGCCATCTCTAGTATGTATACTATTTTTGCTTAGTGGTATCCAAATGTTTTCTTTAGGAATAATTGGACAATACTTATCAAAAACATATTTAGAAGTAAAACAAAGACCTATATATATAATTAAAGAAGATAATTTAAAATAACAATAATACTATAATTGAAAACTCACTGTGCCAATCGCACAATTACAAAGTCGAGTCATTTCTAAATGTCTTTTATGGCACCCTTTCACCAAGGGCAAACAATTTCCATAAAATCCATTAAGAACTGACTCGACTTTCTCGTTGTAACATTGGCGCAGTGAATTTTCAACTATTGTATTATCAAGAGTATCTTTCAATCCCTTTAATTTTATATAATTATTTTAGTATATAAAAGATTTTATTCTAAAAACCGCTTTTTAGATGACAATTATCGATAATGAAATGGCTTCAAAATTAATCTTTTAATCACTCAAAGTTATGCAATTCAAAAAAAGCAAAGAACTAAAAGCCACTATTGATAATAATATAGTTAAAAACGATATGAAGCCAATGTTACAATGGAAAAGTGAGTTTTCAACTATTGTATTATCAAGAATATCTTTCAATTTCTTTATTTTTATCACTTCTTGTAATTAATAGTTTTATACTACAAATCCGTTTGCAATAAAATAATATAACTTCAACTGATAACAATATAATATAGTTAAAAACGATACGAAGCCAATGTTACAATGGAAAAGTCGAGTCAGTTCTTGATGGATTTTATGGAAATTGTTTGCCCTTGGTAAAAGGGTGCCATAAAAGACATTTAGAAATGACTCGACTTTGTAATTGTGCGATTGGCACAGTGAGTTTTCAACTATATAATTAATTTTTAGTTTAGTTCTAGATTTTTGATGCACTTCTCACATATCATTCCGTATTTTAAGTTTTTTCCAACTGAGTATGAATAGTTCCAACATCTTTCACATTTCTCACCTTCAGCTTTTTCAACTTTTACACCTACTGAAACTTCTTCATCTTCATTACGTCTATTTTCTCTTATTTCAACGTCTGATACTATGCATATTTCTTTGATCAAATCTTCTTTTCCTGCTAGGAATTCATATTCATCACCTTCGACAAATAATGTAACTTTTGCTTCTAATGAAAGTCCTATCATTTTTTCGTTTCTAGCCATTTCAAGTCTCTTAGCGACTTCATCTTTTATAGCTATAAGTTTTGCCCATTTAACCATTAAGCTATTATCATCATATTTATCATTTGGTTCTGGATAATACTCAAGCATAACACTTTCAGTATTTTCACCTTTTCTGTGAGGCATATATGACCACACTTCTTCAGCAGTAAAGCATGTCATTGGAGCAAGTATTCTAACCAATGAAGACAATATTTCATACATTGCAGTTTGAGCAGCTCTTCTTCCTACTGAATCCGCTTTGTATGTATATAATCTATCTTTTATTATATCTAAATAGAATTGGCTCATATCAACAACGCAGAATTGATTTATTGCTTGGAATGCACTATGGAAGTCAAAATTATCATATGCCTTTGTACAAGTTTTTATTAATGCATTCATTCTCATAAGAGCCCACTTATCTATCTCATGAAGTTGCTCATATGCTACTGGTTCATTAACATCAAAATCATATATATTTCCTAATATATATCTACAAGTATTCCTTACTTTTCTATATACTTCAGAAACCTGTTTTACTATATTTTTAGATATGCTGATATCTGATTCATAGTCTGAAGCCAAAACCCAAAGTCTTAATACATCAGCTCCATATTCTTTGATTATTTCTTGAGGAGCTATAACATTTCCTACAGATTTTGACATTTTTCTACCTTCTTCATCAACGGTATATCCGTGCGTAACTACTTCTTTATATGGAGCTTTTCCTTTTGTAGCAACAGATGTAAGAAGCGATGACTGAAACCAACCTCTATATTGATCACTTCCTTCTAAATATAAGTCTGCTTCTGGAAGTCCTCTTTCTGCAAGGACAGACTCGTGTGTAGAACCAGAATCAAACCATACATCCATTATGTCTGTTTCTTTTTTGAATTCTGTACCACCACAATTTTCACATTTACATCCCGCTGGCATTAATTCTTTTTCTGATAAAGCATACCAAGCATTTGTGCCTTTTTCTCTAACTATTTCTTGAACTTTGTTTAATGACTCTTCTGTAACATATTCTTTCTCACACTCTTTACAGTAGAATACTGGTATTGGGACACCCCAAGTTCTTTGACGAGATATACACCAATCATTTCTTTCTTCTATCATTTTAGAGATTCTTTCTTCACCCCAAGTTGGATGCCATTTAACAGTCTTTACAGCTTCTAATGTTTCTTTTCTGAATCCATCAACAGACGCAAACCATTGGCTTGTTGCTCTGAATATAACTGGCTTTTTACATCTCCAGCAATGTGGATATGAGTGATTAACCACTTCTGATGCAAGAAGTAATCCATGTTCATCAAGCCATTTTATTATTTCTTTATCTGATTTAGCATAATACATATCTTGGAATGGTCCTGAACCTTCTCCTCTTTGAACGCCTTTGCTATCTACGGTAACTATTATTTCACTATTATGCTTTAATCCCAACAAATAGTCTTCTTTACCATAACTTGGTGCACAGTGAACACATCCAGAACCTGTTTCTAGTTCAACATTAACTGTATCTTCTGAACCTGTTACTACTATTGATTCTCTATCTAAGAATGGATGTTTACAAACAGTTCCTGCCAAATTCTTTCCTTTGAATACTTGTGTTATTTTATAGTCTTCTCTTCCGGCTTTTTTCATAACTGACTCAACAAGTTCTTTAGCAAATATTAACTTTTCTCCATTTGATTCAACGACAGCATATTCAAAATCTTCACCTACTGCTATCATTGTATTTCCTGGAAGCGTCCATGGTGTTGTTGTCCATATTACAACATATGCATCTTTTTTATCAAACAAAGCTTTGCTATCTTTTACTGGAAACTTAACAAATGCTGTGTTTGAATTAATGTCTTTGTACTCTATCTCTGCTTCAGCTAAAGCAGTTTCACAATCAGTACACCAATATACTGGTTTAAGCCCTTTATATATGTATCCTTTTTGATACATTTTAGAGAATACACCAATTTGTTTAGCTTCCATTTGTGGTTGATATGTTATATATGGATGTTCCCAATCCCCAAGAACACCAAGTCTTTTGAATCCTTCTGTTTGAACATCTTTATACTTTTCAGTAAACTCTCTACAAGTATTTCTAAAATCATTAACTGGTATTTCATCTCTATTAAGGCCAAGCTTTTCTATAGCCTTTTTTTCTGTAGGCATACCATGTGTATCATAACCAGGTATAAATGGTGTATAGTATCCTTTTAAGTTTTTATACCTTACTATAGTATCTTTTAATATTTTATTAAGTGCGTGTCCAATATGTATTTCTCCATTTGCATATGGAGGTCCGTCATGCAATACAAATGGTGTTTTACCTTCATTTTTCTTTAATATTTTTTCGTATAAACCATTATCAAACACGCTTTTTTGTATCTTTGGTTCATTCTCTGGCAAATTTCCTCTCATTGGAAAATCTGTTTTTGGTAAATTTAATGATTTACCATAGTCTTCTTTTTCTTCGCTCATAACCCCTCCTTAGGACAAACCTATTTTGGCATAAAATTGTCAAAATGGACATCCTTTACTTTTATTATATTTTTTACTTTTCTCTAAATCTCGTACTTTTAACAAGCTTCTGTCAAAAGGTTTGGCCCTAAAAAACAAAAAGCTATTTCATCCATTTAGGACGAAATAGCTTATACTTCCGTGGTACCACCTAACTTAAAAAATAATGCAATATTATTTTTTCACTCAATACTTTTAACGCAAGCAATACGGATAATCTTATTCATCAATATTAATATAAATACCATTTTCAGATTATCGACTAAAAGGTGATAATATACTTTATATCTTATATAGGCTTTCAGCTAATGCCTAACTCTCTTTCATAAGAATCTAAAATATATCTTGTCCTTCATCATAGTCTATCTACTATGCATATAATAATATCACTATTATATACCTTCTGTCAACTGCATTAAGCCTGTAAATTGAAATAAGCTACCAGGACACTCGTCCTAATAGCTTATCATGTTCAAAGCCCCCTATGTACAATTCAAATGCAAAAGTAATCTCAAATAAGAACTTAAGACTTATGTACATCTGATTTCAAAATAAAAGTCATCATACTCCTTGGTTTTTAGTGAATAATGTTCTGCATATTTGTCATAATAAAACTTGAAATCATTAGCATATCCATCTGTTTCTGGTAAGTGGAATTCATAATTGTGAATTAATTCATCTAATAACCTTTTTACAATCATAGGAATGACTCTCTCGTCTTTTTTATCCTCAAAAAAATCTATCTCTTCTTTAAATGCTTGAACCATGTAATGGCGTGGCTTTGTATGCCAGTCAGATGATAGACTTCCAGGATATCGTCTATAACAATATAACGACTCCTTAACTTCTATTATTTTATGTGATTTGTATATAATTTTATAATTTGTAAGCTCGTCTTCACCTTTTCTACCTATAGGAAATCTAATTCCATCGAACAATTCTCTTCTATATAATTTACAAGTTGGTATAACATTTATTTCATGATCATGTCCTTGTCTATAGTATAATTCTAAAATATAATACTTATCTCGTTCTTCAATTTCATATTCATTAATATCTTTTAAAGGTACTTCATCATTCTCATAGAACTTCGTAAAATCAGAAAACACATAGTCTGCACCATTTTTTACGCTTACATCATGTAGAATTTCTAATAATCTCTTATTCATAACGTCATCACTATCAGCAAAATGAATAAAATCTCCTTTAGCTATATCTAATCCTCTATTTCTACTATCTGCAACACCAGTATTTTCTTTATGAATCACAATTATTCTATCATCTTTTTGAGCATACTCGTCACAAATTTTTCCAGCATTATCTGTAGATCCATCATCTACAAGTATTATTTCTATATTTTTATAAGTTTGTGAAATCAAACTTTCTATACATTCACCTACATATTTACCACTGTTATAAAGTGGGACAATGATTGAAATAAGATCTCTCTCGTCCATAAATCCTCCTATAAATATTATCTACCAAATAATATCATTAAATTATTGTGGATTCAATATATGAGAATAATCATTTAATACTAATATCTTAAATGTATCATCTAAGTCATCATATTCTACTATATTTATTGATGTATTTCTTTGTCCATATTCATTTTGCCTAATTGTAAATCCTTCTCCTGAAACATGCCTTAAAAATGATTCTATGGCCACTCCATGAGAACATACTAGAACTGTTTTTCCAACATTGTTTTTTGCAATAGTATGCATAGTTTTAACCATTCTTTCTGTGACCTCTTGAATTGTCTCCTGATTAGGAATATGCTTAATTTCATTTATTAAATCTCTTGTTTTTCTAACTTCTGGATTAATCTTATCTACTTCTTCCCATTTTTTCCCATCATAATCGCCAAAATCCATTTCACATAATTGATCTGTTTCTTCTATTATTATGTGATTAATCATTGCTAATCTTTGAATAGTCTTTCTAGTTCTTGGCGAAGTGCTGCTGTATGCCTTATCGAATTTAACATTTTTTAATCTTTCAGTAAATTCCTCGATATATTTTTCTCCCCTCTCAGTGATATCAAAATCAGTTCTTCCCACAAATCTATCTTCAACATTCCCAACAGTTTCAGTATGTCTTACCAAGTAGATTGTTGTTTTCATTTTTAAATTCCTCCATTTATATCTATTAATTAAAACATAAAAAGATTGCCTATACTTTATGCAGCATAAGCAATCCTATATTTACCTAATCTCTTTTTTTGGTATTACGTGTTTTTCTAATCTTTTGAGCTGCAGTACCTACAGCAATATCATTAATAGCTACAACATTATTAGCAGCAGCTACATTATTATCTACAACATTTATATTTCCAGCTGCGATTTTACCTGCTGGGCTAGAAACAAAATTAATATCAGGTATTTCCATACTATCTGGAACTTGAACAGTAATTACTTTTGGCATTTCACTAGTATTATTTGTAAATGTATCATCATACTTGTTGTTATCATTATCAACATTTCCCAAAAAGATATAATTTCTTTTTGGAAATACAGGACTATAGCTTTTATCCTTCATTGATTTAAGAATTCCATCAAGTCTTGCTGGTACACCAAAAGTTTCATTTTTTATAAAACTCAACAAATATGGTTTTAAACGTTCTGGAGTTTCTTCATACAACTCCATCAAATAATAGAGCATCTTGTACATGTCTTTACATCTCTTAATATCTGGAGTTGACATTATACTTCCTTGTCTATTTCTATAATAATAATAAATCGGGAATGAACCAAATTTAAGTTTTTCTGCAAAAATTGCGCCTCTTATAGAATATACCATATCTTCATAATACATGCCTTCAACAAATGACAATTTTTGCTCTTCTACGAATTTTCTTCTCCAAACCTTGCTAGCAACAGGGAAATGTATATCACATACAATTCTAGCCTCTTTTGTGGAGTTTTCTGCTGTTGGTATATATGCCATATTTGAACCACCAACATATTGGACTCCAAAGTAACATATATCTGGATTATCATCACCTAATGTTTCATTTATTTTTGATAGTGTTGTATTACTATAAAGGGTATCATCACCATCTAAATGTACTATATATTCACCTTTTGCTTTTTTTGTGCCTTTGTTTCTTGCAGCACTAATTCCAACATTTTTTGGATTATTTATAATTTTAATTCTTGGATCTTTTTCAGCAAACATTTTCATATAATCTAATGTATCATCTGTTGAACAATCGTTAACAAGTATTAGTTCAAAATTTGTAAAATCTTGATTAAGTACACTCTCTATTGCATATTTCACAAGATTTCCTAAATTGTATCCACAAATAATAACACTAAATCTAAGCTTTTTTCTACTCATATATTTCCTCCCGTTTAGCGTAAAACCAAACTCAAAACATCTCTTAAAAGAAACGCATATTGAAAGTTTAATCAATACCGTTAAAAGAAAAATATTTATTTTCTAGCATCATTTTGTTTACATATAATTGTATAATCAATAAGTTCTTAAATTAGACCCTACGGCAGACATTATATCATATTTTGCAAAATTATGTCAAATTTAGAACAAAAGGGGACATTACGCAATACTGAATAATAATATTTTTCGTCAAATTTCCCCGTCTTTGTTCGCAGTGCGCCAAATTTGCGTAGC
>OCVV012865423.1_pt1 | contig 17585 bp, 12 predicted proteins | sample 1539721 | NCBI WGS metagenome assembly OCVV01 (sample SAMN02144230, study PRJEB22623) | gut metagenome | biome: sheep rumen | host: Ovis aries | place: New Zealand | reverse complement strand
GTTCCCGAAACGGAGGGCAGCAGCATGGCAACAGCATACAGTCCCAACGAGGAATTTCATCTGAAAATCAAGCCGGGCGATGTGGGCGGCTATGTCATTCTTCCCGGCGATCCGGGGAGATGTGAACGCATCGCGGCGCTGCTCGACCAGCCGCGAAAAATCGCCTCCAACCGCGAATTCACAACCGTTACCGGTCTGCTCGACGGCGAACCGGTCAGCGTGGTCTCCACCGGCATCGGCGGCCCCTCCGCCGCAATCGCGCTCGAGGAGCTTGTTCACTGCGGCGCACATACCTTCATTCGGGTGGGCACATCGGGCGGGATGCAGCCGGAGGTGCTCGGCGGGGATGTCGTCATCGCCACAGCCGCCGTGCGCATGGACGGCACGGGAAAGGAATACGCCCCGATTGAATATCCTGCCGCGGCACATTTTGACGTTGTGCAGGCACTGCGGCAGGCTGCTGCGGCCGCCGGACAGCGCTTTCATCTCGGTGTTGTACAGTGCAAGGATTCGTTTTACGGTCAGCACGAGCCGGAAAATATGCCGGTCGCCGCTGAACTGACGCAAAAATGGCAGGCATGGCTCAAATGCGGTGCACTCGCCAGTGAGATGGAATCGGCGACGCTGTTTCTCGTCGCCGCAGTGCGCCGCGTGCGCATCGGCAGTATTCTTCTGGTGCTCGGCAACCAGACCCGCCGCGCGATGGGTCTGGAGGATATTCAGGTGCATGACACCTCTGCGTGTGCGCAGATTGCCGTCGCGGCAATGCGCGGGCTGATTGCGGCCGACCGCGCCGCAAGCGCGCCCGATTGAGCAAACCGGTTTCAAACAGCAAAAGGGTCTGATCTCTGTTGTGTGCAGAAGTCAGACCCTCTTTTTGATTGGGTTATCCGCGGCGGTTGGAACGCCGCCAGATATGCTGCTCTTCGGCAGCGCGAATCAGCTCCTCCCGAAAATCGGGATGCGCCAGCGAAATCAGCAGCTCCGCGCGCTCCCAGGTGGAGCGCCCCTCCATGTTGACCACGCCGTATTCCGTGGCGAGATAATAAACCTGTGAGCGCGGCGAGGTGATGATCTCTCCGCTGAAATGCGGCAGCACACGGGAATGCCGCACGCCCTGTTTGTCGCGATAGGTGGAGCTCATGCAGATAAATGCCTTGCCACCGCGCGAGCCGGATGCGCCGAGCAGAAAATCCAGCTGTCCGCCTGTTCCGCTGATGTGCCGCATGCCGGAGGTCTCTGACGATACCTGTCCGAACAAATCGACCGCCAGACAGCTGTTGATGGAAACCATATTGTCAATCTGCTCAATCACGGTCGGACTGTTGACATATTCGAGCGGAAATGCCGCCACCGCAGGGTTTTCGTCGATCCATTCATACAGCTGACGCGAGCCGATGGCGACGCCGAGCACACTTTTTCCGCGGTTGATGGTCTTATACTTGTTGGTCAGCTTGCCCTCCCTGTGCAGGTCCAGATACGCGTCCGAGCACAGCTCCGTGTGCATGCCGAGATCACGCAGATCCGACTGCGCGAGCAGCTGTCCGACTGCATTGGGCAGGCTGCCGATGCCGAGCTGCAGGGTGATTCCGTCGTTCATATACGGCATCAGGTGCGCGGCAATTTTGCGGTCGGTCTCCGTCGGAGGCGGAAACGAAACCTCGGGGAACGGATCGTGCTCCCCTTCTACAATATAATCCACCTCCGAGATATGAATGCACTCATCATATCCGCCGTACAGCTTGGGCAGATTGGGATTGGTTTCCAGAATCACGATATCCGCCTTGCGCAGAATCTGTGCGCACACACCGGTGGATGTGGAGAAATTGAAATATCCGTGCTTGTCCATCGGCGTCACGCTCATCATCGCCACATTGACATCCAGAAAATGCTTATAATAGGCCGAATAGTTGTGGAACACCATCGGAATAAAATAACACAGACCGCGGTCACACAGCTTGCGCTCATAATTCGAGCAATGCCACGAATTATAGGTGAAATGCTCCTGCGAGGGATCGCACTCCGCAACCTCAATCGGTCCGAAAATCAGATTTCCGCGGATTTTTACATCGAACAGCTCGTCCCGCCGCTTTGCCAGCGCGCGGTCGAGCAAAACCGGCTTGCCCAGTGAGGTCGTATAATCCACCCAGTCGCCGCTTTTGACCACGCGCACCGCTTCCTCCGGCGTGCGCAGCTTGCTTCTGTATTCAGCCAGAAAACTCATTCCAGTCACCTCGAATCGGAACATCCGCACAGCAGGCAATCTCCGGCAGGGCGAATATTCTTTGTGGTATCATCCTGCTTTTAGTTTATCATAGCTGTGAAAAAATGCAAGAGCAACGGCACGCACAGAGCAGATGCGCAAATTCCGCATCATTTCAAAAAAACTGTTGACACGTCTGCCCGCCTATGGTAAATTTATATCGTTGAGGATACCATTGTGCATCCGAATCCGGGGGTATAGCTCAGCTGGGAGAGCGCTTGAATGGCATTCAAGAGGCCAGCGGTTCGATCCCGCTTATCTCCACCAGAAAAAAGCCGCTGTTTCATCGAGAAATGGCGGTTTTTTCGTACTTTTTTAGGCTATTGATTTTCCACTACGACCAAACCACCACTTCAATAAAAATCGGGCGCTGATCTATCCGGCCGGCGCCCTTTTTTCATTTTCCTTTTCAGATCAATCGGACCGCGGTATGTTTTTGAAATTTGACGAAGAATCATCCGGTTGACAGAAACATTTTCTGGTATAATTCCCGAAAAAAACTTTGACTATCTGCCCCAAACGGGTATAATGGTATTATTATAAATATGATCGCAGAATTTGTAAAAAGGAACGAAGAAACGGTCGGACCGTTGGTGCTCGTCGAAAGGCTGGCAGAGGAAGGGCATCACATCGTTAATGTAATTGGAGAGCGTTATCATGCTGCACGACGGATTATATGAGCAGATTATCAATAAACGTTTAGACAGCGAGCTTGCCGCAGATGACAAGCTCAGTCAAACTGCGCCCATTGATTCCGCCGAGGCGTCCAAAGTGCTGGCAAAGTACGTGGCTGAGGTAGTGGAGCGCGGGCTGGACAACCTTCGGGATAATGGCGGTGATCTGAACGCCCAGGTCGCTCTTGCCAATCAGATTATCACCACCATCAAGGCGGAAACGAGAGAAGCTGACTTCGATTCGCTCTCGGTTGCAGAGCGGGCGGAACAGCTTCTTGCTCTTTTTGACCGAAAAAACAGCATTTGGGCAGTCAATGACAGGGCTCAGGTCGTCCGGCCGGAGACCTCCATCGCGCAGTCCAGCCTGTTCACCGGCGCTGTCCACGAACCGCAGATGTACACGGAGCTCAAAAAAGAGATCCTGTCCTGCAATCGGATCGACATATTGGTGTCCTTCATCAAGTGGAGCGGTCTGCGTCTCATCATGGATGAACTGACTGCCTTCACGCAAAACGGCGGTGAGCTGCGGATCATTACCACATCCTACATGGGTGCCACCGACGTGAAGGCTATCGAAGAATTGCGCAAGCTCCCCAACACACAGATCAAGGTCAGCTACAACACCAAGATCACCCGGCTCCATGCGAAGGCGTATATTTTCTGCCGTGACACCGGCTTTACCACGGCCTATGTCGGATCCTCCAACCTCTCGAACGCGGCGCTGACCAGTGGGCTGGAGTGGAATACCAAGATCACGAAGAAAGATCTGCCGGAGACCATCGACAAGGTGGCCGCCACCTTTGAGTTTTACTGGAATGATAAGGAATTTGAGTACTACGATGAGGGGCAGAGGGACCGTCTGGCCCGCGCACTGCAGGCGGAAAAGTATTTCGACAGCAACAACGCCGAAATCTATACCATGGATATCCAGCCCTACTCTTATCAGCAAGAGATTCTGGATAAGCTGGAGGCCGAGCGTACGGTCCGCGGCTATACGCGCAATCTGCTTGTTGCCGCGACGGGCACCGGCAAAACGGTCATCTCCGCGTTGGACTATAAGCGTTTTCGTAAGAAGAATGCGGGGAAACCCTGCCGATTGCTGTTCGTTGCCCACCGGGAGGAGATTCTGAAGCAGAGTATATACACCTTCCGGGCCGTGCTGAAGGACGCCAATTTCGGGGAAATGTTCGTGGGCAGCTATCGACCGGACAGCCTCGACAATCTCTTTATCTCCATTCAGACCTTCAATTCCCAGGACTTCACGGCAAAGACCTCACCGGATTTCTATGATTCCATCATCGTGGACGAGTTCCACCACGCGGCAGCGCCCACGTATCAAAAGCTGTTGGAATACTATCAGCCGAAGATTCTGCTGGGCTTGACCGCCACGCCGGAGCGCATGGATGGCAAGAGCGTTCTCGGCTATTTTAATAACCGCATTGCGGCCGAGATTCGGCTGCCGGAGGCCATAGACCGCAAGCTGCTTTGCCCCTTCCAATACTTCGGTGTGACCGATACCGTAGACCTCGACAAGCTGAAATGGTCGGCGGGCGGTTATGATAAAGCGGAGCTGTCGAAAATCTATACGCTCAGCGGCATGATCGCCAATCGCCGTGCGGATCTGGTCGTGTCCTCCCTTCTGAAATATGTGACGGACATCGATGAAGTCAAGGGCCTTGGCTTCTGCGTCACGGTGGAGCACGCGGAATTTATGTGCCGGTATTTCAATGAGCACGGCATTGCGTCCATGTTCCTGACCGGTAAATCCCCCGACGAGGAACGGCGCAACGCCAAGGACCGTCTCGTGTCCGGCAAAGTGCGGTTCATCTTTGTCGTGGATATCTACAACGAGGGCGTGGACATTCCCGAGGTCAATACCGTGCTGTTCCTGCGCCCCACGGAATCCCTGACCATCTTCCTTCAGCAGCTGGGCCGCGGCCTGCGTTTGGCGGAGGATAAAGAATGCCTGACCGTTCTCGACTTTATCGGCCAGGCCAACAGAAAGTATAACTTTGAGGAAAAGTTCGCTGCGCTGCTCTCCAATACTGCCCGCAGCGTGACCCGCGAGATCAAGGACGGCTTCATCTCCGTGCCAAAGGGCTGCTACATACAGCTGGAGAAGAAGGCCGCAAAATACATATTGGACAATATACGGGCGTCCTATGGCACCAGCGCCGGGCTGGTGACCCGTATCGCCTCTTTTGAGGAAGATACCGGCATGAAGCTGACGCTCGCCAACTTCCTGGAGTATTACCATCTGGACCCCAGGAGTATCTACAAATTTGCCGCATTTTCCCGCCTGTGTGCTCGCGCGGATGTGATCGACGACTTTACCGAACCGCTGGAGAAAACACTGACCAAAGCCATGGCAAGGCTGGCTGTGGCGGATTCCCGCCGCTGGATTTCCTTCCTGCTGAACCTGCTGCCGCGGCTGGATGATGTGGATTTTGATAAGCTTTCCGACATCGAAAAGCGAATGCTCCAGATGTTCTATATCACCGTGTGGGGAAAGGCCGCGGAGGATTGGCGGAGCGATGAGGTATGGGATAACCTCTATGCGCTGTCCGACAGTCCGGTACTCTTGGACGAGCTTATCGAGCTCCTGAAATACCGGTGTGACCGGATTGACTTCATTGACGCCCCGGTGGATGTGGGCTTTGCTTGCCCGCTGGATCTGCATTGTACCTACACCCGCGACCAGCTGCTGGCGGCGTTGGACTTCCTGAAGCCTGCGACAGTGCGTGAGGGCGTGAAGTGGCTGCCCGATCAGAAGCTGGATGTGTTCTTCGTGACTCTGAACAAGTCCGACAAGGACTATTCGCCCACGACCATGTACAACGATTACTCCATCAATGAGTGGCTGTTCCATTGGCAGAGCCAGAGCACCACGGCGGAGCGGTCCTCCGCCGGCCAGCGGTACATTCATCACAGGGAGAAAGGCAGCCGCGTGCTGTTGTTCGTCCGCGAGTTCAAGGCCGACCGGATCACGGGCGGCGCCGAGGCTTACACTTATCTCGGAACGGCTAACTACGTAAAACATGAGGGCGAAAAGCCTATGAATATCACATGGCGGCTGGATCATCCCATTCCGGCGAAGTATTTGAAGAAGACAAATAAGCTGGTTGTGGGTTGAAATCTTAGATGTGGAGATCTCCGGCATTCAAACAGCAGATAGCCGATCTCAATTGCGGCAGTCTTATCAGTTGATGCCAAAAAGCACATGATGCTACCTGTCCCGCTTGACATACGGCAAGTTGAACGGGTATCATGCCGGCAAAAGGAATGCACAGTACACCAAAAAACGCAAAAATGCCGCTCTTTCCAGCACAAAGCGCTGAGAAGAACGGCATTGATTTCATCATTTGATTTTCGGTATCACAGTTACGGATTGACAAGAACGCCGATGCCCAGCAGACCCGGACCGGTGTGCACCGCCATGGACGCTGTAATCTGACTCTCCGCGACAATCTTTCCCTTCCGAATGGCATCCTGCAGAATCGGTCTGACCTGTTTCGCCGTCTCCGCCGCGCCGCCATTCATCAGCGCAAGCCATGCGGAATTTTCCCCGCATTTTTTTGCCGCATGCCCGATCAGCTTCTGAACACCCGCCTTTGCGCCGCGAATCTTTTCGACCGTATAATATGTGCCTTCCGCACTGCACGAAATAATCGGCTTGATCTTCAGCAGGCCGCCGACAACCGATGTCACCGCGCCGATGCGTCCGCCCTTGCGCAGATATTCCAGTGTGTCCATATAAAAGAACACCTTGGAATCCGCAACCTTCTGCGGCAGCTTCTGACACACCTCGCCAAAGGACAGGCCCTGTTCCAGCTGAACGGCTGCCCACATCGCAAGCAGACCTGCGCCGATGGAAATATTTTTCGTATCCAGAACAAAGGAATTCAGCTCCGGGTGCTCATCCAGCACCATTTTTGCCGTCTGGCAGGTGCTGCTCAGTCCGCTGGAGATGAACACGCCGATGACATTTTCATAGCCCTCCGCCTTGATCTCCTCGACAAGATCATAGAAATCCTGCATGACCGGTGTGGAAGTGTGCGGGATTTCCTGCGGGAACCGGCGGTATACTTCGTAGGCCAGCTCGACGCTGTCCAGATGGCTCTCCTCCTCGTAGGAAATACGGAGAGGGGCAACCTTGATATGGTATTGTTCGACAAAAGACTGCGGGATATCACATCCCGAGTCGACTACAATCACGGTATTTCTCTGTTTCATTGTCTGCCCTCATACATAAAATAGTTTTGATAACTACATTGAATAGTATTACATAACGCAGAATAATTGTCAAGTGGTATTCCCTATTCCGCCGGTTTTTTCTGCTTGCCTGCACAGGCATTCCATAGTAAAATAGAAGTCAGGCACAGGAGGAATACATCTATGAACGACATCGGAAGCACATTGACGGCGGAGGAACTGGAATTCTGTCTGTCCGTTCTTCAATTTTACGCAGAGGATATCGAGCGCACGCTGCAGGAGGAGGAGCTGTCCGGCGAGGAACGGGAGCATCTGACTGCATTCAGCGAAAATCTCGACCGCATTCAGGATCAGTTCCTGCTGGCGGACAATCAGTTCAAATCGGCAGATTTGCTGGTGGTATGTCATCTGACAGAAGATCACCGCGATCTGCTGAACGAGGCGCTTGACGAGGCGGATCTTTTCGGAGAAGACCGGCAGACCGCACAGCAGCTGCTGCGCACCGCAAACAGCATATTGCGAAAGCTGAAAAAATATTTCCGCAGCTTTGGCATCGAAGCGTAAAAAAACAGGCTTTGCCGCATGGGCAGAGCCTGTTGCTGTTTTTATACCGATTGTTCGAATTTTCCCCAGCGTCCCGAGCCGAACAGGGCTGCCAGCAGAGCGAGCAGGGAAAATCCCACCCAGACCCAGATTGCCGACGTCCAGCCGCAGCTGTCCGCCACCGTGCCGATGCCGTAGCTGGACAGGGCTGACCCGACATAGGCGGAGCAGTTGAGAATGCCGGTCACAGAGGACGCGCGGCCGATTGCGCCGAAGTGAATCGGCATCAGGTTAATCAGCATGATATTCGCGCCGACCATACAGGTGCTTGCCACCGTCAGCAGCAGCAGAGAGGCCGCTGCACTGCGTTCACAGACAAAGCCGAGCAGCACCAGCGAAACAATTGTGACAGCGAAGAATCCGGCCGAGCCGCGCAGCTCATTGTGAATGTGATTCTTTGCAATCGCTTTGGTGAGAAATACGCCGGAAATGTTGACCAGCGGAAGAATGATATCCAGGGCAACCGAGGCGGACGTTCCGAAGTGGAAATTATCTGTCATCAGGGTCGGCAGCCAGGTCTGAATGCCATCGCGCAGCATGCCGTGTGTCATCGAGCTGACGGCAGCGAGCAGCACGCCCGAAACCACCAGAATATGCAGCAGACCTTCCTTTTTCTTGTGCTGATGGTGGTGCAGTTCAATGACTTCCGTTTCCCCGTTTTCCGCAATGACGCGTTCAAACCAGCTCATGCGCGCATACCACACCGCACTTGCCGCCAGCATAACCGCCGCGGAAATCAGGAACACACTGCGCCAGCCGAGCGCGGAGAGCACAAAGGACGCGAGCAGATAGGTCAAAACCGTAGCGAGCGGATAGGTCGCAGCCGCATTGCTGCACGCGCGCCTGCGCTGATCGGGCGGCAGGACTTCCGCGAAAACGCGCGCCACCGGCGACCAGATAAACGACTGAAAAACACCGTTGACCGCCCAGAGCACCAGCATGACGAAATAGCTGCCCGTCAGTCCCATGCCGAGATTCAGAATGCCCGAGCCGAGCACACCTGCAAACACCAGCTTTTTCGGGCTGATCCGGTCGCCGATCAGACCGCTGAAAATCTGCGACACGCCATAGGCGACAAACAGCGCCGTGCCGATCAGGCCGGCCTGTGCCTTGTCCATGCTGCCCGAGCCGATCAGCTCCACCATGACGGCAGTGTAGCTGAGCCGGCCAAACAGACCGATGATGTATGTGGCTGCACACAGCAGAAAAAGACGCTGTGACAGCGCGTGCGGACACACACAGCGCCGGATTACCTGTGTCATACTCTCTTCCCTCAATTCCTCTGGTTATTCTCTAAAACCTTACCCAGTATAGCCCTTTGGCACAGGTGCGTCAATTTGCATTGATGCTATGTTTGCGGCATTTCTTCCGTTTTTTTCTGTGGAAAACAACAACAGGGCGGACAGGCAGCCTGTGCCGGAACCCGGCGGCGTGCGGACCCACAAAAATCCGCCCGCTCCCCTCTCAGGGAACGGGCGGCCTGCCTGCAAAAAGCTCTGTGCGGTCACGGTCAATAGACCAGATTGTCCGGATCCAGTCCCGACCAGCCGCAGTCGGTCAGCGCACTGATGCGCGCCATATCCTCCGGCTCCAGTTCAAAATCAAACAGCCGGCTGTTTTCCGCAATGCGGGACGGTGTGACCGACTTGGGCAGCGGAATGATGCCGCGCTGCACATGCCAGCGCAAAACCACCTGTGCCACCGTGCGATCGTATTTTTTCGCCAGCTCCTGTACCTCGGGCACGGAGAAAATGCGTCCGGTCGCCATCGGGCTCCAGCCCTCGACCACCATATTGTGCGCGCGGCAGTACGCAATCATGTCATCCTGCGGCATGCCCGGATGAATTTCAATCTGATCGACCATCGGTGCGATGTCGCAGTGCCCGAACAGATTTTCCAGATGCCGCGGGCGGAAATTGCTCACGCCGATTGCACGAATGCGCCCGTCCTGATACAGCTTCTCAAACGCCCGCCACGTTTCGCGGTTGCGTTCCTCCCAGTTGTCAAAATATTTGCGGTCATGCGGCCAGTGAATCAGGTACAGATCGAGATAGTCGGTCTGCAGCTTTTCCAGCGAGCGGTCAAACGCATCCAGTGTGCTCTGATAGCCCTGATGCGGATTCCACAGCTTGCTTGTCAGGAAAATTTCCCCGCGCGGAATGCCCGATTCCGCAATCGCGCGGCCGACACCTGCCTCATTGCCGTACGCTGTCGCCGTGTCGATGTGGCGGTATCCGACGCGCAGCGCCTCCGCGACCGAGGCCGCCGCCTCGTCATTGGGCGTCTTCCATGTGCCGAAGCCGACACAGGGAATGGATGTGCCGTTGGAAAGCGGCACGCGAGTCTGTACATTCATAACAGTTCCCTCCTGTTGTCAACAATCTATCCAAACCGGCTCAGGCGAGATAGCGCCCGACCTTCGGAATCTTTCGAATCAGGTATGTGAGCACGCCGGAAACCGCGAGCAGCCCGACGGACACGAGCAGGATAAACACGCCGGACGGCAGACGAATGCCCGCGCGATTGAACGCCGCACAAACCAGTGCGAGCAAAAGCGGGTGAATCAGATAAATGCCGAAGCTGAGCTGTGAGAGCGCCGCAATCGGGCGCAGTACCCTGCGCGACAGTCTGCGTCCGGAGAGTGTATTTTTGACGACGAGAAACAGCGCCATCGCAATCAGGACGGCATCGGGCGACAGAATCATCAGCGCCGGGTCGGTTGTAAACACCGTTGTTCCCACCCAAATGCCGCGCAGGGTGAGAATCAGGCAAATCCCGCCGAGCAGATAGATGCGGCGCACGCCGCGCGCTGTCAGCAGCGCCGTGCGCAGATACCAGCCGACGAGGAACACGCCGGCAAAGCCGAAGCCCATCATCGCATAGTCGGTCATCCGCGCCGCACCCATCAGCACCTGTGCAAACGGATAGCAGCAGCCGAGCAGAAGGCCGAACAAAACCGCATACATCAGCTCGCGCTGCTGTGCCGCCCGCGTGAACACGCGCAGCAGCGGCGATACGGCATACAGCACAATCATGACAAACAGAAAATTGAGGTAAAAGCCGGTGCCGGAAAGGATGCCGCTGAGGGTACCGGTCGTCGCCCGGTTGACGATGACCGCCATCAGCGCCCAGACCGCATAGCCTGTCAGCAGGCGCAGGAGATAGCGCTGCACCATATCCCGTCCGCTGATATACCAGCTGCTGTCGAGGAAAAACATGCCGCTTAGCATGACAAACATCGGCACCGCCCATGTCAGCAGTCCGCTCACGGCGGTATTGCCCGCCGCCATCGACACACTGAGGAACACAACCGCGATGCAGCTGAGTGCGCGCAGCACATCCGGGTAAACCATTCTTCGTTTCATTCTTTTCTCAACTCTTTTCTGTCGGAAAACGGGTCAGATCTCCGATTTCCGCACAAAATATTTCCTGTACCTATCATACCACATTGCGAAAACGATGGGAACACACCTGCCTGTATTTTTTGCGGGAAAAGCGGAAAATCCGCGCGAATATGGTCAGAATGCCGGATGCGGAGCCATCGCCGGCCGGGTGCGTTTCGTTGACTTCCGCGGCGGAAATGGCTATACTGAACATAACAAGCAAGCGCGCAGACAGGAGGAATGCCTGCATGAAATCCATCACAAAAATTGTTATCACCGGCGGTCCGTGCGGCGGAAAATCCACCGCAATGACGTGGATTGAAAGCCATCTGTCCCGCCGCGGCTACAAGGTGCTGTTTATTCCGGAAACTGCTTCCGAGCTGATTCTCGGCGGCGTCGCGCCGTGGACGGTCAGCACCAATTATGATTTTCAAAAGGCGCTTGTGTCGCTTCAGATTCAAAAGGAGCTCGTCTTTGAAATGGCGGCGCGCAACATGGCGGACGAAAAAATCGTGATCGTCGTCGACCGCGGCATACTGGACAACAAGGCGTATATGACGGATGAGGAATTCGACTCGCTGTGCCGCGAGCTGGGCGGCAGTGAGGTCTCCTTCCGCGACAATTATGACGCCGTCTTTCATCTGGTCACGGCGGCGCAGGGCGCGGCCAAATATTACACGCTGTCCAACAACCAGGCGCGCACGGAGACCCCGGAGCAGGCGATTGAAATGGACCAGAAGCTGATTTCCTGCTGGACCGGCCACCCCTATCTGCGCATCATCGACAATTCCACCGATTTCAGCGTCAAAATGAAACGGCTGGTCAATGAGATCACACAGTTTCTCGGCGAGCCGGAGCCGTATGAGCTCGACAGCAAGTTCCTCATCGAAATGCCCGACCTCGAGCGGCTCGAGCAGCTGCCGAACTGCAAAAAAGTGGAGATCATTCAAACCTATCTGCTCAGCAGGGACGAGGATGTCGAGCTTCGCGTGCGGCAGCGCGGACAGGACGGCAGCTATATTTATATCAAAACCACAAAAACGACGGTCGCGAACGGCAAACGCATCGAGACCGAGGAGCGCATCACGCAGGATGAATATCTCGATCTGCTGATGGAGGCGGACACCTCGCTGCGGCAGATCCGCAAAAACCGCTACTGCCTGACCGAGAACAACCAGTATTTCGAAATTGATGTCTATCCGTTCTGGAAGCGGCAGGCGCTTGTGGAGGTGCAGCTGCCGGAATCGGCGCCGCAGGCACAGTTTCCGCCCTATCTGCACGTCATCCGCGAGGTCACGGACGATGATGCCTACAAAAATTACCGTCTCGCGCGCACCATTCCGCCCGAAGAAGCATAAAAAAACAGCCGGAAAACGGGAAAACTCCCCCCGTCTTTCCGGCTTTTCCTGTGTCAAATCGGGTATCGGTCAGAACAGCTCGGGCTGTGCGCGGCGGGTGTACCCCTCCTCCAGCTCGTGCTGATGGTACAGATATCCCGCGTCGTCATAATACCGCGCCGCCTGCGGGCATTTTTTGATGCAGGCGCCGCATTTGATGCAGATTCCCGTATAACGGCGCACATCCGCCCGGTCAATCGAGCCCATCGGACAGACCTCGGCGCACAGACCGCAGTTGTCGCAGGTCTCCCGCACAAGCGGCCTGACCTTGAGAATATTCACCGGTCTGCCCTGCCGGTCACGCGGCGTATAATAGGGCCGCAGCGGGGTCTCTCCGGGCACCGGGACGGGCTGCTCCGGCACGGCGGACCATGCGGCTGTGCGCTGCACCAGCAGCGCGGCGAAGTCATCCGCCGTCTGCAAATCGGCCGCATCCGGCCGCCCCGCGGCAAGAACGGTGGAAAGCGAATGCTCTCCCACGAAAGCCGCGCCGCCGATGGTATGAAATCCGGCGGCCTCCAGCAGATCGCGCAGCTCAATGAGCGCATCATCGTAATTGCGGTTGCCGAACAGAACCACGGGCACGGCCGGTGCGCCGCCCCCGCTCAGCTTTGTCCGCAAAAACGGCAGCAGGACATTCGGCACCCGTCCGGCGTAGACCGGCGTGCCCACAAGCGCCAGCTCATCCGGTCCGCACACAATTTCCTGTGCGCGCGCCGCCGGAAGGGTAAAATCATGCTCGTGTACGGGCACATTCCATGCGCGCGACAGCCCCGCGCCGATGCGGCGGACAATCGTCTGTGTCGTCCCCGTCGCGCTGAAGTAAATCAGCCGTATGCTCTTCAGCTTCATCCTGCTCCCTCTCTTTCCCGCAAATCCGTTTTCTCAAAAAAAACAGAGCGGTCGCTGCAAACGCCGCTCCATCGTTCGAATTTCACATCCGTTAAAATTCCATTCTCGACTGGCTGAAGCTTGCAACACTGATTGCAACAATTGCTGTCCCGAGCATGGTAATGAGCGCGCCAAGTGCCAGCGTCGCAATGCTCAATCCTTTATTCATACAATTCACCCCATATCCCGAATGTTTTATTCAGTATACCACAGCTGCGCAAAAAAAGCATCGGTTTTTCAAAAAAAAGCGGGGAATGTATGCGGTTTACCGGGTATTTTCCTCCCCTTTCCGGTAATCCTCGACAGCCTTCAGCACACCGCGCGCATCCCATTTCCGTGACCCGCCGACAATCTCGTCGAGCTCCTGCTCCGTGCGCGGCAGACGGTCTGCCAGCTTCTCCAGCATGCGGTCGGAAAAAATGCTGTGCGGCGGCACACCGCGCCGGTCTGCCAGCCTGCGTCGGCACACACGCAGCGCGCGTGCAAGCGCGGGACGGACGGAATTTCTGCTCTCCCGCTCCAGTCTTGCCTCCGCCTGTGTCACACGCACACGCAGCTCCACATGCGCGCCGTGAAACAGCACCTCCCGCGCCCGTCCGGACAGGCGCAGGCGTTTTCGGGGATTTTCCTGCACGATGAGACAGCCGAGACGAAGCAGCTGTCCGATGACCGCGGCGATGTCCTCCGCCGGACTGTCCCGCATAATGCCAAACGTGGACAGCGCCGCATATTGCCGCGCATCGTCCTCGCCGCGCAAAATCGAACAGATGACATCCGCGTCACACTGCTCCCTGACGCGGTACACGCACGACAATATTTTCTGCGCCTCCACCGTGACATCCCGCTGTACGCTCGCCGCCTCACAGCTGCCGCACCATCCGCAGAAGTCGGGCGCGGACTGTCCGAAATAGCGCAGAATCTGCTGCCGCAGGCAGCCCTCGGAGAACACATAGCGCTTCATGCTCTGCAGGCGTTCCAGTCTCCGCCTTTTGAGCTGTTCCACCTCTTCGTCGGTCAACGCGGGATTGTCCGGGTCGCGTTCGATCAGATATTCCTGCAGCGAAAGGTCTGCCTCGTCAAACAGCAGCAGGCAATGTGCCGGTGCGCCGTCCCGCCCGGCGCGTCCCGCCTCCTGATAATAGCTCTCCATATCGCGCGGCATGCCGTAATGTACAACAAACCGGACATCCGGCTTGTCTATTCCCATGCCGAACGCGCTGGTCGCGGCAATCACCGGCGTTTTTCCGCTGATAAACCGCTGCTGTGCGGAGCGGCGCAGCCGCGCATCCATTCCGGCGTGATAGGCGACGGCGGAAATGCCGTGATCGCACAGACAGCGCGCAATTTCTTCGGTTTTCCTTCGGGTCAGGCAGTAGACGATGCCGCATGCGCCGTCCTGCTGCTGCACAAACCGAATCAGCTGTGCCTCGCGGTCGTAGACGCGCCGCACCGCATAGTGCAGATTGGGGCGGTCAAAGCTGGTCACAAGCCGCTCCGGCGCGCGCAGGCCGAGGGCGTGCACGATGTCCTCCCGCACCTGTGCGGTGGCTGTCGCGGTAAACGCGGAAATGACCGGACGGGCGGGCAGCCGCCGGATAAACTGCGGAATGCGCCGGTAGCTGGGGCGAAAGTCGTGCCCCCACTGCGAAATGCAGTGCGCTTCGTCCACGGCGATCATCGAAACCGGAAGCTGTAAAAGAAGCTGCTCAAAGCCCGGCTGCTCCAGCCGCTCGGGTGCGGCATAAATGAGCCTGCACCGCCCTGCCATCGCCTGCCGGATGGTCTGCCGCCGTTCCTCCGCGGTCTGTGCGCTGTGCAGCGAGCCCGCCGGAATGCCTGCCGCGCGCAGTCCTTCCACCTGATCCTGCATCAGAGAGATGAGCGGAGAGAGCACCAGTGTCACGCCCGGCAGCAGCATGGCGGCGATCTGATAACAGATGGATTTTCCCGCTCCCGTCGGCATGACGGCGAGCACATCCCGCCCGGACAGCATGGCATCGATCAGCTTTTTCTGCCCCGGGCGAAAGTCGGTATAGCCAAAATAATCGCGCAGCAGCCTGTACGGCAGTTCCATCCGTGTTCCCTCCTCTTCGGTCTGCGTATCAGTATGCCACAATTTCCGCGGCGGCGCAAGCTCTCCCGCTTTACTTTTGCGCGCGGATACGCTATACTGGTAGCAATCTTTTTTTGAAGGAGACAACTATGTTACTTGAACTGTTGAAATCGCTGGTTCTCGGCATTGTCCAGGGAATCACGGAATGGCTTCCGGTCTCCTCGACCGGCCATATGCTTCTGGTCGATGAATTTCTTCACCTGAATTTTTCCAAGGATTTTACCGACATGTTCTTCGTCGTCATTCAGTTCGGTTCGATCCTCGCGGTCATCGTGCTGTACTTCGACAAGCTCAATCCGTTTTCCGCCAAAAAATCCAAGGCGGAAAAACGCGACACCTGGGCGCTCTGGAAAAAGGTCATTGTCGGCTGTATTCCGGCCGGTGTGATCGGCATTCTGTTTGACGATCTGATTCACGATCTGCTGTACGGTCCGGTGGTCATCGCCATCGCGCTGATTGTCTACGGTGTTCTGTTTATCGTGCTCGAGAGCACGCACCACACGCCGACGACCTCCTCCCTGGAGGAGCTTTCGTTCCGCAAGGCGCTGCTCATCGGCGCATTCCAGACGCTTTCGCTCGTCCCGGGAACATCCCGTTCCGGCTCGACCATTCTCGGCGCGGTGTTCCTCGGCTGCTCCCGCCCTGTGGCGGCAGAATTTTCCTTCTTCCTCGCCGTGCCGGTGATGCTCGGTGCGAGCGGACTGAAAATTCTGAAATACGGTCTGCATTACACCGCGGCGCAGCTCGGCGTGCTCATCGTCGGCATGGTCACCGCCTTTGTCGTCTCCCTGTTTGTCATCCGCTTCCTGATGAATTACATCCGCAAGCATGATTTCAAGGTGTTCGGCTGGTACCGCATTGTCCTCGGCGTCGTCGTTTTGGTGTACTTCGCTCTGGTTATCTGAACCGCACCAATTCCCCTGTCTGTCCGGCCGCATGGCATGTCATGCCGTCCGCAGGCAGGGTGTTTTTTTGCGCTTTTTTACCATAGGAAAAGGGTCTGACCTCCGTTTTTTCACAGAAATCAGACCCGAATATGCGTTTATCGGCAATGCCGGCTTATTTTTTGTCCGGCTTAAAGCTGTCCTTGAGCGAGACAATGCGGTTAAACCGCAGCGTGCCGTCCTGCGCCGGAACGCTGTCCTGAATATAATAGCCCATGCGGACAAACTGCATGCGCGTGCCCGCCGGAACATCCGCGATGGACGGCTCCAGCTTGCAGCCGGTCAGCAGTCTGCGCGAGTCCGGATTGAGGAAATCCAGATAGGTCTTTCCCTCCGGTACCGCTGCCGTATTTTCCAGCAGGAACAGATTGTCATACAGATTGAGCTCCGCATCAATGGCGTGCTTTGCGGAAACCCAGTGAATCGTGCCGCGCACCTTGCGTCCGTCGACCGGCTTGCCGTTGCCCGATTCCAGATCGGCCGTGCAGTGCAGCTCGACGACATTGCCGTCGGCGTCCTGAATGACTTCATTGCAGCGGACAATATACGCGCCCATCAGGCGAACCTCGCCGTCCGGCTTGAGGCGCTGGAATTTCGGAGGCGGAACCAGTGCAAAATCGCTCTTTTCAATCCACAGCTCACGGGTGAACGGCACCTCGCGTGTGCCGGCCGTCTCGTCCTTCGGATTGTTTGCGACCGGGAATGTCTCCTCCTTGTCTTCCGGATAGTTGGTGATGACCATTTTGATCGGCTCGGTCACCGCCATGCGGCGCAGCGCGGTGTTGTTCAGCTCGTCGCGGATGCAGTATTCCAGCAGCTTGATGTCCACCAGACTGTCTGTCTTGGCGACTCCGGCGCGCGTGACAAATTCCAGAATGGACGATGGCGTATAGCCGCGGCGGCGCAGACCGCACAGCGTCGGCATGCGCGGGTCGTCCCAGCCTTCCACCCGTCCGGTTTCCACCAGCTCGCGCAGATAGCGCTTGGACATGACCGTATTGGTCACATTCAGGCGGGCAAATTCCCTCTGCTTCGGGTGAGACGGCAGGCAGGGCGCACAGTTGTCAACCACCCACTCATACAGCGGACGGTGATTTTCAAACTC
>OCVV011350153.1_pt1 | contig 17588 bp, 13 predicted proteins | sample 1539721 | NCBI WGS metagenome assembly OCVV01 (sample SAMN02144230, study PRJEB22623) | gut metagenome | biome: sheep rumen | host: Ovis aries | place: New Zealand | reverse complement strand
TGGCGGCCCCGGACCCTGGGGGTCCGCGGGGAGTGCCTTCCCAACGTCCACTTCGGCGTCTCCTACCTGGAGAACGCGGGCAACGTGGACCTGGGCCGCACCGTGGCGGTCATCGGCATCACGGGAGAGCCGGACGAGGTCAGCCGCTACGCCTATCTCGCCCAGCGCATCACCTTGCTGCTCATCCGGGAGCACGAGATCGATATGAAGGACCGCAATGACCGGGCAAAGATCGACTATGTGGTCAGGGCCCTTGTGCAAAATGAAGGGATCAATCCGGAATTTCAGCAGGATGTCCTTGAGCGGCACGGTATAGAGGCGGAAAATAAAAAATGGCGCTGCATCCTCTTTAAGCTGGACCGAAAATATAACCTCTCCAATCTCTCCATGATCGAGACGAAGCTCCAGGACGTGTTTGAGCGGATGAGCTCTCCTCTGTACACGTACCTCTATCCCGATAAATATGTCCTCCTCGCGGAGGACCGGACACTGGAGAAGCACATGTACAGGATTAGAGAGCTGGCTGCCGACTACGGCGACATTGTGAAAACCGGCGTCGGGATGAGAGGGAGCTTCTCCCATATCTACCAGTCCTACCTCTCGGCCGGGCTGGCCATTCAGAGCCTCGGTCCCGGGGAAAATCTCTCCCTCTTCGATACGCTGGACCTGGAAATTCTTCTTGCGAGCGCTTCGCAGAATGCAAAGGAGCTCTTCCTTAAGAAATGCCTGAAGAACCTGACCGAGGAGGACTTTCAGCTCCTTAATGTGTATTTTTCCTGCAATCAGTCCCTCAAGGCAACCTCGGAGAAGCTGTTCATGCACATCAATACCCTCCAGTACCGTCTGAACAGGATCCATGAGCGGTGCGGGTTCCAGCCGAGGGAGTTTCAGGACGCGGTGGTGCTCTTTGCGGCGGTGAAGCTCCGGAAAATCATGAAAGGGTGACGGATCTCCGTCACCCTTTTCCAAAATCTTTTATGTCACATCTTAAATCTGTACCCGACTCCCCAGATCGTCTCGATATACTGGGGCTTCGACGTGTCGAACTCGATCTTCTCGCGGATCTTCTTGATGTGGACCGTGACCGTCGCGATGTCGCCGATCGACTCCATGTTCCAGATGTTGCGGAAGAGCTCCTCCTTGGAGAAGACGTGGTTCGGATTCTCCGCGAGGAAAGTCAGGAGATCAAACTCCTTGGTCGTGAACTGGGTCTCCTCGTCGTTCACCCAGACCCGGCGGGCGGTCTTGTCGATCTTGAGGCCGCGGATCTTGATGATCTTATTTTTATTCACGCTCGTGCCGATCAGCCGGTCGTAGCGGGCCAGATGCGCCTTCACGCGGGCCACCAGCTCGCTCGGGGAGAACGGCTTTGTGATGTAGTCGTCCGCGCCGAGGCCCAGGCCCCGGATCTTGTCGATATCGTCCTTCTTGGCCGAGACCATGAGGATCGGCGTGTCCCGCTGCGCCCTGATCTCCCGGCAGATCTCGAAGCCGTCCGTCCCGGGCAGCATGAGGTCCAGGATGTAGAGGTCATAGTCCTCCGTGAGCGCGGTCGTGAGCCCGCGGCTGCCGTCCGTCTCGATATCCACATCAAACCCGGAGAGCTCCAGATAGTCTTTTTCCAGAGAGGCTATGGCCTCCTCATCTTCGATGATCAGGATTCTGCTCATTTTCTGTTCCTCGCTTTCTTAGCCGGTTTTTTTGTATTTTTCTTTGCGTTTCCGGGAACGGTCCTCTCGGAAGGCGCCGAGACCGCATCCGGGTTCTCCTCGTAGACGCGGAGCGCAAAATGCATCTCCGTACCCTCGCCCTCGCGGCTGGTCGCCCAGACCCGGCCGCCGTGGTCCTCCACGATCTTCTTCACGATTGAAAGGCCGATGCCGGAGCCGCCCTTGCCCGAATTACGGGAGGCGTCCGTCCGGTAGAAGCGGTCGAAGACATTCCCGAGGTCCTTCGCGGCGATCCCGCGGCCGTTGTCCGCGATCTCCGCCTCCACCTCGCTGCCGCTCTGCCGCACATTGAGAGCGATCGTCTTGACCGGCTTGTCCATGTATTTTACGGAGTTCCCGATGATATTGCTGATCACGCGCCGCATCTGCTCCACATCCGCGATCACCGTGACATCCGCCGGAACCGTGTTCGTATAGGAAAATGCAACGTTCTTCGCCGCCAGCTCCGTCTCGAGATCCTCCGCTGCGTCGGCAAAGTAGCCCTGCACATTCACCTTGCTGAAATTGTAGGGGATGCGGTTGGTATTGATCTTGGAATAGAAGGTGAGCTCGTTGATCAGCCGGTCCATCTCGATGGCCTTGTTGTAGATCGTCCTGATGTAGCGGTCCATCTTCTCCGGCGTGTCCGCGACCCCGTCCATGATTCCCTCGACGTAGCCCTTGACCGCCGTGATCGGGGTCTTCAGGTCATGGGAAATGTTGGAGATCAGTTCCCTGTTCTGCCGGTCCACCTCGATCTTCTCCTCGTTTGCGTTCTTCAGCTGCACGCGCATCTCCTCGAAGACCTCGCAGAGCTCACGGATCTCCTCGACGCCCTCCGGCTTCAGCTCGTAGTCGAAGTTGCCGTCGCGGATCTCCCGCGTGGCCTGGGTCAGGTGGTCGAGCGGGGTCGAGACGCCGCTGTAGACCCAGAGGCTCAGGACGACCGCCGTGATGATCAGGATCACGACCATGCAGAACACGATGTCCAGCATCAGCACCTTGATCTCCCCCGGAAGGTTGGCCACGTCGATCCCGTACTGGGTTAACAGGCGCTTCGCCTGGAAGAGCACGATACCGAAGAGCAGGACCACAGACAGGATGATCGGCACCAGTATCACGATGAAAAATGAAAGAAAGACCTGCGTTTTTAGCTTCACTTTACTTACCTCCGCATATCCGCTCCTTTAAGTATACCATAGATATGATAAATTTATTCTTAAAACTTAATGAAGCCTGAACAGCAAAATTCCGGGACGGTTCTTAAGAGGATTGCGAAGCAATCCCCAAGAACCGTCCCCGGAACTTCAGCGAGGACGATTCCCGGCGACAAAAAAAACGGCTCTTTCAAGAGCCGTCTTTTTTCGCAGGAACCGTCCCTGCGTCACTTTCGCTTACGCCAGATATTTCTTCAGATCCTCGACCTTGTCCAGTCTCTCCCACGGCAGATCCACGTCGGTTCTCCCGAAATGGCCGTAAGCCGAGGTCGCTCCGTAGATCGGGCGGCGAAGGTCGAGCATCTTGATGATCCCCGCCGGACGGAGGTCAAAGTTCTCGCGGATGATCTCCCTGAGCTTTGCCTTCGGAAGCTTTCCGGTGCCCCGGGTGTCAATCGAGATCGACATCGGCTGCGCAACGCCGATCGCGTAGGAAACCTCGATCTGGATCTCATCCGCCAGTCCCGCCGCGACAATATTCTTCGCGATGTAGCGGGCTGCATAGGCCGCAGAGCGGTCAACCTTCGTCGGATCCTTGCCAGAGAACGCTCCGCCGCCGTGGCTCGCGTAGCCGCCGTAGGTGTCGACGATGATCTTGCGGCCGGTCAGGCCGGAGTCGCCCTGGGGTCCGCCGACCACGAAACGGCCGGTCGGGTTGATGAAGATCTTGGTGTTCTCATCGATCATGCCTGCCGGAACGATCGGATCGATGACGTATTTGCGGATATCCTCGTGGATTTGCTCCTGGGTCACATCCGGGTCATGCTGGGTCGAGACGACAATCGCCTCGAGGCGCTCCGGCTTGCCCTCCTCATCGTACTCGACGGAGACCTGGGTCTTGCCGTCCGGACGAAGGTAGCTGAGCGTCCCGTCCTTGCGGACATGGGAGAGCTGCAGGGCCAGCTTCTGGGCCAGCGCGATCGGGTAGGGCATGTACTCCGGTGTCTGGTTCGAGGCATAGCCGAACATCATGCCCTGGTCGCCGGCGCCGATGGCCTCCAGCTGCTCGTCCGTCATTTCATTTTCCCTCGCTTCCAGCGCCTTGTCGACGCCCATCGCGATATCCGGGGACTGCTTGTCCATGGCCACGATCACCGCGCAGGTGTCCGCGTCGAAGCCCATGGCCGCGTCCGTGTAACCGATCCGGCGGATCGTGTCGCGCGCGATCTGCTGGAAATCAATGTTTGCCTTGGTCGTGATCTCACCCATGATGAGGCAAAGCCCCGTCGTCACCGCGGTCTCGCAGGCGACGCGGCTCATCGGATCCTGCGCGAGGCAGGCGTCCAGCACTGCGTCCGAGATCGCGTCGCAAACCTTGTCCGGATGTCCTTCTGTTACCGATTCTGATGTGAAAAATCTTCTCTCTGCCACTAAATGTTCCTTTCTTCCCGTCTTCGGGAGATGCGCTGCTTACCAATAAAAATGAAAAACGGCCCGCGGAAAGCGGACCGTAAAAAACGTTACCGTTCCCTTATTGTTCGATTGCTCGCTTGAGGATGGCACCTTCCCAGTCGGGGGGTTGTCACGGCTTCACAGATCCTCTAATCTCCGCCGTTCTTAATAAAGGTAAGCAAAACTGTATTTGATTGTTTCATACAATACCACGGACATATGCGCTTTGCAAGCGACATCTCATTATTTTTGTAAAAAATACATTCCGCCGCCCTCAAAGGCTCCCGCCGAGGTTCCCGAGCGTATCGATCACGACCGCGCAGTCCGGCAGAACACACTGCATCAGGCGGTACATGGCCGTCTCCGGCACCGCGACGCACCCGCCCGTGTAGGGCCGCGCCTGCCCCATGCAGTGAAGGAAGATCGCCGAGCCCCTGCCGGGCGTCCCCTCCTCGTTGAAGCTGATATTGAGGCAGTAGCGGTACTCGAACTCGTAGTCGATGAGATGCTCGCTCGCTGCGACGTCAAGTCCGGGAAGCTCACTGAGGCGCACCATCTCGTTGTAGCGCATGCCCTCCCGCATGTCACCCGACCAGTAGCAGTCCTCATCCACTTTCGTGTAGGGAAGCGCGCATCCCGGATCGTCCGCGATCCCGAACGCTTTTGTAAAATGAAAAACTCCCGCCGGCGTCATCCCGCACCCCTCCGTGTGGTCCGCATCCCGGCAGAGTCCGTTCCGCCCGATAAAGGCAGGTGTGGATAAAAGCTGCCGGAAGGCGCCGTCCTCCGCGCGTTCATGGAGCGACACGGACGCGGTCGTCTTATCCTCGCCCATGCAGGCTGCGACAAAGAGCTGCCGGACAGCGCCATCGCGGGCCTCCGGCAGGTTCCGCACCCATTCGGGCGTCTCTTTCACGTGAGGAAGCGCGGCATAGGGCACTCTAAAAGGGGTGTTTTCATTTACTGTGTGCATTTTCTTAAAATGTCCCTCAGCTCTGCATTTGTAAACGTGTAATCCGTGTTGCAGAATGCGCAGTTCAGCGTCTCCTCCCTGCCGTCGTCGACGATCGACATGAGCTCCCTGCGGCCCAGCGCGATAAGGGCTTTCTCGACCCGCTCTCTTGAGCAGTCGCACTTAAAGCGCACCGGCTTGCTCTCGAAGATCGTGAGCTTCAGCTCCCCGAGGATATCCGTCAGGATCTCCTCCGGCGATTTGCCGTTTCGAAGCAGGTCCGTCACGGACGGCATCGCGGTCACCTTCTTCTCGATCGCAGAAATCACGTCGTCCGGGCAGTCCGGCATGAGCTGGATCATGTAGCCGCCGGACTCTCTGACCGTGTTGTCCTTGTTCATGAGGACACCCAGCGCGCAGACCGTCGGCACCTGCTCGCTCACCGCGTAGTAGTAGGCGATGTCCTGGGCGATCTCGCCGGACTGGATATCGACCTGGCCCGCGTAGGGCTCCTTGAGACCGATGTCCCGGAGGACATGCAGAAGACCCTTGCCGACAGCCCCGCCGACGTCAAAATGTCCGAATTCATTCGGCGGCAGCACCACGCCGGGGTTTCCGACGTAGCCCTTCACGTTGCCCTCAGAGCCGGCCGTGACCGTGATGCCTCCGAGAGGACCGTCCCCCATGAAGCGCAGGGTCAGGACATCCTTCTCGCCCTTCATCATCGCGCCCATCATGAGGCCCGCTGCCATCGTGCGCCCGAGGGCCGCCGAAGCCACCGGGCTTAAGTTGTGGCGCTTTCTCGCATACTCCGTGACGCCCCTCGAAGTCACCGCAAAGGCCCGCACAAAATTGTCCGCTGCCGCAGCCCTGATCATATAGTCTGCCATAGATAATCCTTTCTATACTCCCGTACCGTCAAATGCCGGGATAAAACTCTCCTTCGCCGTCTCCCGCTCCTGAATGTAGGCATTCATGAGCCCCAGATCCAGCGCATAGTCCACCACTTTCTCATATTCGCGCCGCGTGATCCGCCTTCCGAGCTCCGGATACCGCTTTTCAATCCCCGGCATCGGCGTGTACTGGCTCATGATGCTCACGTAGATATCCTTACCGTAGGTCTCCGCGAGGTAGGAGAGGATCCGCATCGAATCCTTCGTCGCGCCCGGCATCACCATGTGCCGCACCAGGGTCCCCCGCGTCATGATTCCCCGTTCATCGAAGACGGGCGGACCGGTGATCTTCATCATCCGGTCGATGGCGGCCGCTGCCCGCTCAAAATAGTCCGGCGCATTTGCATAGCGCCCTGCGATTTCCGGATCACAGAATTTAAGATCCGGCAGGAAGATATCCACAGTCCCGCGAAGACTTTCCACGGTCTCCTCCGTCTCGTAGCTCCCGGTGTTGTATACAATGGGGATCGCAAGCCCCTGCCGTCTTGCCAGCGCGGCCGCCTCTATGATCGGCGGCACAAAATGCGTCGGCGTGACCAGGTTGATGTTGTTTGCATTTTTCTCCTGCAGCTGAAGAAAAATCTCCGCGAGGCGCTCAATCGAAACCGCCTTTCCGGTCTTCCCAAGCGCGATCTCCCGGTTCTGGCAGAAGACGCAGCGGAGCGGGCAGCCGGCAAAAAATACAGCCCCCGAACCCTCTTTTCCGGAAATGCAGGGTTCCTCCCACATATGAAGAGCAGCCCGGGCGACACGGACCTCATCCGTCATGCCGCACCGGCCTGCTTTAATGGTTCTTGCTGTTCCGCAGTTACGCCCGCACAGTCTGCAGTCTTCAGCCCACGGAATATTCAAACTTCTCAATCTCCTTCTCGGAATGCACCTTGCGGATCTCCGCGCCGAGTGAGCGGAGCTTGCCGTCGAAATCTTCATATCCGCGCAGGATATAGCCGATATCGTCGATCACCGTAAAGCCGTCCGCCTGAAGGCCTGCGATCACCAGCGCCGCGCCTGCGCGCAAGTCCGGCGAGGAGACTCTCGCGCCGTTGTAGGTCTCGACGCCGTCGATGATGGCGGTCGTTCCCTCAACCTTGATGTTGGCGCCCATGCGGGTCAGCTCATCCACATATTTGAAGCGATTTTCGAAAATGCCCTCGGTCACGATGCTGGTGCCCTGGGAGAGTGCCAGCACCACGCTCATCTGGGGCTGCATATCGGTCGGGAAGCCCGGATACGGCTGGGTCTTCACCTGCGTGCGGTTCAGACGCTTGGTCGCGACGACACGCACGGAATCATCCGACTCTTCGATCTGGCATCCAATCTCCACCAGCTTCGCGCTGATCGCCTCGAGATGCTTCGGAATCACGTTCTTGACGACAACGTCGCCTCTGGTCGCCGCTGCCCCCATCATGAAGGTTCCGGCCTCGATCATGTCCGGAACGATCGCGTAGGTACAGCCATGGAACGCCGGAACCCCCGTGATGCGAATCACATCCGTTCCCGCGCCTTTGATATTTGCGCCCATGCTGTTCAGGAAGTTGGCGACATCGACGACATGCGGCTCCTTGGCTGCATTTTCGATGATCGTACGCCCCGAAGCGCGTGAGGCCGCCATCATGATATTGATCGTCGCGCCGACAGACACAATATCCATGAAAATATGCGCTCCGCGCATCATCCTGCACTTGGCTTCAATTGTACCGTGATTGATTTCGATATTGACGCCGATCGCCCTGAACCCCTTCAAATGCTGGTCGATCGGACGGCTCCCGATATTGCATCCGCCCGGGAGCGGGACACTTGCATTGTTATACTTGCCGAGCAGCGCACCCAGAAGATAGTAGGAAGCACGAATCTTCTTGATGTACTCATACTCAACCGAACAGTCGCGGATCGTGGATCCGTTGATCTTTACCGTATGGCGGTCTACCCGCTCTACGTGCGCACCGATGCCGGCAATGGACTCAAGCAGCACATTGACGTCATTGACATCCGGAAGATTCTCCAGCGTCACGGTCTCATCCGTCATGATTGCAGCGGAAATAATCGGAAGCGCAGCATTTTTAGCACCGGCGATCTCCACCTCCCCTACTAATGGAGATCCTCCTTTTATTACATACTGTTCCATTTTTGTCCCACCTTATTATTATTTCTCCCCATGCTCCGAAAGGAGCTGTTTCTATCTTAACCTAAACAAAAGGATTTGTAAACCTTTCAGAAAAATAAAAGCAGAATTTCTGTCACAAACCTGTTTTTATATTACAAAAATATTACATCATTCTTACGCTTTTGTAAAGGTCTACTTGCCTTTTTTTACGCTGTACCCGAAGGTACCGAGCTTCTCCCCAAGCCCGTTATACTCTCCGTGGCTGTAGACGATCGGCTTCGCCGCATTCAGATGAAATTTCCCCTTTTCATCCATATACCTGTCATCGACGTGGACCGCCAGAACCCTCGCGAGGATCATCGTGTGGGAGCCTAAGGGCTTCTCCTCCGTCACCTCGCATTCGATATTGACCGGCGATGCGGCAAGGAGTGGGCAGTCGATGTGGGCTGCCCGCTCCTTCTTTAATTTCATTTCCTTAAATTTATCAAGGTCCCGTCCGCTCCTGACCCCGCAGAAATCCGTCTCGCGCACGATCTCCTCCGTCGTGATATTGAGGCCGAACACCCCCGTCTCATGGATGTAGGTGTAGGACAGTCTCGACGGCCGGAGGGAAATGGAAACCATCGGCGGATTCGTGCAGACCGTTCCCGCCCAGGCAACCGTGCAGACGTCCTCGCTTCCGTCCTTTCCTCTGGAGGTCACGAGGACTGCCGGAAGCGGGTAGAGCATATTTCCGGGCTTCCACTCAATCTTTGCCATTTTCCCCTCACTGTAGTGCGTTCATGAATGCCGGGATGAGCTGTTTCTTTCTCGAGACAACCTTCGGCAGGACCGCGATATCCTTGTTGTCTCCGGTGAGCTCCGTATTGTAGCTCTCGAGAAGCAGGTTTGCCGCGTTTTTGCCGTAGCAGAGAAGCGTCGTCTCCTCATCAATGATGTTGGTCAGCATGAAGAAGACCATGCTCATGCCGCTCTTGGCCGCCTCGATGGGCAGCTGCGGGCGGAGCTTCTCCGCGATGTCCTTCAGTTCGTCCGGATCCATGGAGCTGATCTGGCCGACGCCGAAGACCGTCTCGCCGAACACGAACTTCTTGAAATCCTGATGAAGGATCTCGTCCGGCGTCTTGTTGCCGAGGGCGCTGGCCGCCCGGAACATCTCCTTCGCGTACTCCTTGATGTCGACGCCCGCGATCTTGGCGAGTGCCTTGCCGGCGACCCTGTCTCGCTCGGTGCAGGTCGGCGACCGGAAGAGCAGCGTGTCGGAGATGATGGCGGACATCATAAGACCGGCGATCGGCCGCGGGATGTCGATATCCAGCTCGTGGTACATGGAGTAGAGGATCGTGCAGGTGCAGCCGACCGGCTCGCCCCGGAAATAGACCGGGCTGATCGTCTCGACCGTGCCGATGCGATGGTGGTCCACGATCTCCAGGATCTCCGCCTGCTCCAGGTTATCCACAGCCTGGGACCTCTCCGTGTGGTCAACCAGGATGATTTTCTTCTTATTCATATTGATGAGGCTCTGGCTGCCGATCATGCCGACGTACTGACCCTGATGGTTCAGGACCGGATACGCGCGGTAGCGGTGCTTCGCCATGACCTCGCGGATGTCATCCGTGAAATCCTCCAGCTTGAAGGAGACCAGACCTTCCTTCCGCATCAGATACTTGACCGGGATCGCCTGGTTGATCAGGCGGACAGCCGTGTAGGTGTCAAACGTCGTCGCGATGAGAACCGCGCCCGTGGCCGCCGCAAAAGCCCTGACCGCCGGCGAGACATCGCTGCTCAATGTGATGACAAGGGCTTTCGCCCCGTTCTCGAGCGCCGCGATCTGCATATCCGTGCGGTCGCTCAAGATGACGAGATCTCCCTTTTCAAGATACTCGAGGAACCTGGTCGACGAGGCCGCCGCAACGATGACGCGTCCGTCCGTGAACTGAGCCTCCGGATCGCCCACGAGCACATGGCCGTTCAGGGTCTCCGCGATATCAAAATATTTGGTCTTCGCATCCGCGAGGATCGTCTTGGTGTAGGAATCCATGAAATACTGTGTGATGTCCGTGACGGACAGGATGCCCTCCAGGCAGTTCTCCTTATCCATAACCGGCAGGGAGGAAATGCCGCTCTCCTGCATGAACTCCCAGGCGATACGGACCGTGATATCATCCGGTGCGCCCTCCACCTCCTCGATCTGCATGTTCTTGACCTGCGTCCCGACGTTCGGCATATACTTGGGCTGCTCCACACCGAAGTACTCCAGCGCAAACTCCGTCTCCTCATTGACCTGACCGGCACGGCGCGCATGGTAGCGCTTCGTATTGTTCGCCTTGTTCTTCAGGTAAGCCAGAGAAATGGCGGCACAGATGGAGTCTGTATCCGGATTTTTGTGGCCGATTACATAGATCTTCTCTTCATTTCCCATTTTGCTCAATCCTCCTTTGCACTCATCGCAATCAGTTTAAGTTTTTCCGCTCTTCCAAGCTGTTTAAGCCGCGCCTCGCGCGACATTGCGTCCGACTTCTCTGTAAACTCTTCAAAATAAACCAGCTCCACCGGCCGGCGGCTCTTCGTATACTTTGCCCCTCTGCCGCTGTTGTGAGCCTCCATGCGCTTCTCTAAGTTGTTGGTCCATCCGGTGTAGAGCGTCCCGTCGCTGCACCGCACCATGTAGGTGTAGCATTTTTCCGCTGCTTCCATTTATAAAATGACTTCCATCTCCTTCTTCAGCATCTGCATCCCCTGCTTTTCGTAGAAGCGCATCGCCGACGGGTTGCAGGCCCACACGTTGAGGGTCAGATGATAGCAGCCGATCTCCTTCGCGAACGCTTTCACATGGTCGTAGAGGATCTGGCCGACATGCTGCCTCCGGACCGCCTCGTCCACACAGAGATCGTCGATGTAGAGTTCCTTCCGGGGCACCATCATCGTACTGTTCTCCGTCACGATGAGAACCGTGAAGCAGTAGCCGAGCACCTTACCCTCCGGATCGACCGCTACGAAGATCGGACGGGTGTCATCCTCGATCAGCGTCATGAGCGCCGCATCCGTGTATTTGGTGCCTCCGTCCCGGAAAATGTCCGGACGGCCGACCGCATGTACATGGCAGACCTGAAGCAGAAGCTCCCTGATGCGCGCGGTATCACGGATTTCCGCTCTCCTTACAACAATATCCATTTATTTACTCCCCTGTTTTATACATTTTTACCAAAATACTTTGAAATTCCGGTATTTTTCTTATTATAATCCAAAAATGTTTGCATGACTACAAGTTTTTTCATCTGCATTTTGTTTCATGAAAGCCCTGTCATTTTTTCTTGTTTGTCCAAACTTCCGAAAATTGTTCCGGAAGTTTGACAAATGAAATAAATTGTACTATAATGACCGACATTGACGAGACATCATTGTAGTGACATCTTTAATTATGATAATTGTGTTTTTTTAATTGGGAGGATATGTAACATGGCTGCAAGAAAGACAACTGCTAAGAAGGCTCCGGCTAAGGTTCAGGAAGCAAAGGCTGTTGCAGAAGCTAAGATCGAAGAAGTAAAGACTGAGACCGCAAAGGCTGTCGAGACTGTGAAGACCGAGACCGCCAAGGCTGTCGAAGAGGTTAAGGAAGCTGTCAAGAAGGCTCCGGCTAAGCGCGCTCCGAAGAAGAAAGCCGCTGTCGCTACCGTTACGGTTGAGTTCGCCGGCAAGCAGATGACCATCACTGACATCGCTGCAAAGGCTGAGGCTGCTTACCTTGAAGCTCACAAGGATGCTGTCATCGAGACAGTCGATGTCTATGTGAAGGTTGAAGAAGGCGTTGCCTACTACGTCGTAAACGGCGAAGGCTCCGCTGATTTCAAGATCGCTCTTTAATAAACAGCTGGTTTCCTTAAATCGTTTTTGCGGATTTGATCCGCGCTATGTCCGGACAGTGCAACAAAAATGCGCCGGCTTCCTCACGGGAGCCGGCGTTTTTTATACACAAAACAATACGTACATGCGAAAGGGGAGCGGCCTTAAAAGACCGCTCCCCTATTTTCATTTTATACTCAGTTGAGGTACTGGCCGTGCCAGAACTGATAATTCTGGTTGTCGAGATAGCCCCAGTTGCCGGTGTACTTCGGATCGGTCGGGTCGACCGCCGTGACAGCACGCGGAAGCTTCAGCGTGTTGAGCGGGCGAACCAGGTTTTCACCGACGCCGATGCCCTGATTTCTCTCCGTGAAGGAGTAGATCCAGTATGCATAGCGGACCGGTACGCGGACGCAGCCGTGTGACTGGCGCGTTCCGAGCAGATTATAGGTGCCCGGATCGAGGTTCTCCTCGTTCGGCTGGCCGCAGGCGACCGAGTGGATGTACTGGCCGGTGTTGGTCCAGTCGATAATCTGGTTATTGGAACCCGCGACGTACGTGTAGGTCTCGATGACAGTCGCGTACTGACCGTAGCTCGGGCCCATCAGCTCCTGCCAGCGGCTCTTGTCACCGACTCGTCTGTCACCGTAGATGGTGCTGGACCTGCCGTTAGACTGCGTCGTGCCCGGCGAGCACAGGAAGGACATGACCGGAAGGTTCCATCCGCTGGTGCCCGGGTAGGTCGTGTAGACCGTGATCTGGCACGGATAAGCGGTATCCACCGACAGGTGGTAGGAGCAGTTCGGGCAGTTGTAGCCGTTCCAGCTTGTCTTCGTTCCGAAGAGTGCGCTCAGATACGGTCTTGCGTCGGACATCTCCCTGCCGTCCTTACCCTTATAGTAGTAGTAGAAGCCGCCGTATCTCGCCCAGCCGGTTCCGGCATATCCCTGAGAGTTGAAGTAGTACTTGCCGTTCTCGTAGAATGTGTCGACCGGGAAAGTTCCGTCGCTCTTGTAGTAGCGCCACTGGCCGTTGATTTCGACCCAGCCGGACTGGATGGTTGCGGCCTTCACCACGAACTTCTTGCTCTTTGCGGTGCTGCCGGCCGCCAGCCATACACCGGAACCGTCGGTCAGGCTGCTGAGGGATGTCAGATATTTGCCGTTCGCTGCGCTTACAATATAGAAGCTGTAATCATCATCGCCCGTGCCCTGGAATTTCCACTTATGAGCAGCGTCATCCTTCCAGTCGGTAAAGGTGACACCCGTGGATCCGCTTGCCGTCATGTACTTGCCGCTGCCCGGGTTATAGATTCGATACGTATCTTTGGAAACCGTCTCAATACGGAATGCCTGAGCGACAGACTTTTTATCCTTCTGGGCCGTGAGGCCGGTACTGTTGACCTTCCAGCCGAGCTTATAGCCGCTGTTCACCTTGCTGACAAAATTGATAAAGGTACCGGTTACCACCGTATTGACGGAAGACACCTTATTGAACTGCCAGAGCTGAGCGCCCGAACCGTTGTAAGAGTACATCTGGACATTGGCGCCTTCATTTGTCCTGCCGGAAGAGACATCAACCGCATTTCCGCTGCCGACTCCGATGATCTTGTATGTCGGGTTGGAGCCGCCATTCACCTGAATGATCCTGAAACGCTGAGCCGTGGAGCCGTTCCAGGTATACTGCTGCACGTTTGCACTGTTCGAACGGCTGCCGCCGGCGACATCAAGAGCACACCCGGACCAGAGGTTGGAGATCTTGTATTCATTTCCCGAAGAGCCGTAGGCTTCGATCTTGAACAGCTGGTTCGGAGCGGTGCCGGTCTTGGAGGAAATGACAATATTCCCGCCGCTTGTGGTGGAAGCTCCGGATACCGCCATGACCATACTGGTCTTGTTCATGTTGGCGATCGAGTAGACGCCGTTCGGCAGAACATGAGTATTCGGGTTTGATGCTTTCTCAAGCCTCCATTCCTGAGCCGGGGTGCCGTTGTTGGTATAAAACCTGACATTGCGCCCGTTTTTGGCCAAGGCTCCGGAAAGATCCATGACGACCCTCGGGTTATCCGCCGAGACAAAGATATAGTTCGTATCGGAGGGAGACTTCTTCCGGATGTACCACTCCTGGTTGGATTTTCCGGTCGCACTGCGCTGTACGATGTCCGTATAGTTCTCCGCATAATCGCCCGTAAAGGTAAGAAGCTTACCTGTTTCCGCTACAATGATCTTATAGCGGCCGCCTGATGTCGGTACGATCTGGAAAATAGTGCCGTCCATCTTCTCAGCGGGGCACATAACGGCGCTCATGCCGTCCGACGACCTCGGTACAGCAATACCGACCGACAGTGCTGTGCTGAGAGATGAATAAATTTTGTAGAATCCGGATCCGACCTTGGCGTCCGTTCCGGGAACCGTCTCATCCTGCTGCTTTGTCAGATACCATTTCTGACCGGCAGTACCGTTCGGCGTATAGAGACGGACATTTGTGCCGGCTTTCGCCACGGCGCCGGAGTAGTCAACCGCGAGGCCGCTGGCCTTGCCGATAAACTGGTAGACCTTCTCCCCGTTCTCTTCCGTCTCGATCACCTTAAAGATCTGAGCACCGGTTCCGTTCCAGGCATACTGCTGGATGTTGGCGCCGCTGGTCTTTTTACCGCCCGCAACATCCCATACCATGTGGGAGCGAAGATTCTCTAATTTATAATAGTTGCCATAACCTAAGGATGTGATCTTAAACTGCTGATAACGGGCATTTGTGTTTTTTCCGAGCTGAATATTGGCCGAGGACGCAATACTTCCGCCGGCAGCTTCAACCACAATGTTCTTATCCTTGTAGGCAGAGACTGTGTACACGCCGTCCTCGAGGCTGACAGCTGCTGCTTCCGCGGCCTTGATTGTCCAGGACTGAGCACCGCTGCCGTTCGATTTATAGAGCATAAGCGGAGTTCCGACGGCAGAGAGGGCATTCTTGATCTCAAGCCTCATCGTATCGTCAAGAGCCGGAATGATCTCAACCGTCCCGGCCTCCGCATCCAGGGTTCTGATATACCACTTCTGTGTATCCGCACCCGTGTAGACAGAGTCAACGATAAACACGTAGTTTGCGGGCGGCGTCTTCTGAAGCGTGGCGGCATTGCCCGTCTCAAAGCTTACAAGTGCATACTTCTCGTTTCCTACCGGTATGATTTCATAGACGCTGCCGGCCGGCGATGAGACATCCGCGGTCTTCACGACACCGTCCCGGGTGCTCATCACACGGTTTTTGCGGAAGCCGTTTGTGATCTCATAATAACCGCGGGCGATTTTTGCGTCCGTACCTGCGGCGACCAGCTCGGCTGTTTCCGCAACCTCGACTTCTTCCGTCTCAATGAGTGCAAGAATGTCTTCCGGAATACCGTCCGTGTTGAATGTAAATGCAGGCGTTTCGGACTGAGACTCCTCCGCTGTCTCAGTGGCAGACTCTGCAGGGCTCTCATCGGCAGACTCCGCAGGGCTCTCCTCCGCGGATTCCACAAGGCTCTCCTCTGCGGATTCCGCAAGGCTCTCCTCCGCGGATTCCGCAAGGCTCTCCTCCGCAGCCCCCACAAGGCTCTCATCGGCAGACTCCGCGAGGCTCTCTTCGGCAGACTCCTCAAGGCTCTCTTCGGCGGCAGCTTCCTCGGATTCTGCCGGCCTTTCAACTACCGCAAATTCAGGAGACTTCTCAAGGATCCCGCCAAGGACATCAGCATTCACAAAGTAGAGAACACTTCCCGCGTTCTCGGCAAATGTGAAGGCACCCTTCTCAAGATCGATCTCTGCGTCCTCCCGCAGGAATGCGATTCTTGCATTTTCCTTCATATTGGAAAATGCTCCCGCCTCAATCTTCTCAAGATCACTCCCGATCACGATCGTATCGAGGTTTACGGTTTTGCTGAATGCATGTTCACTGACGGCTGCCGTCTCTTCCGGGATGACGTAATCCTTTCCTTCTTTCGCAGACGGATAGAGGACGAGGGTTGATTTTCCTTCCTCATCCTTCTTAAACAGGACGCCGTCAACGGCCGTATAGACCTCGCTCTCCTCCGCGGTCTCAACAGCGGCAAGGGAGGGAAGCTCCTGGGCTCCGAAATCCCTGATTGCTGCCGGAAGTTTGATCTTCTCAATCCCTTCTCCCGAAAGAGCTCCTTCCTCGATCGAGGTGACAAGAAGTGTCTCCTCGTCGAACGCGACCTCCTTCGGTACGGTCAGTTCGCTGCCCGCCCCGGTAAGGCCTGTGAGGGCCGCTTCACCCTCTCCGCTCTTTCTGAAAATGAAACTCTCGGAAGAAAACTCGTCTTTCGTCTCCGAGACGACTTCCGGTGTCTCGATTTCTGTATTCTCAGTTGGCTCTGCAAAGGATTCCTCCAGAATCTGCGTGACCGCCTCATCTGCGGAAATCTCTTCTGACATGCTTTCTTCGCTCTCAGAAGAAACAGGGTCCGGGGAGAGCTCCGCGGATGCAAATGCTTCTGAGACCGGAGAAAGAGCCAGTGCAAAAGTCAGTACAAGAGGTAATATTTTCTTTCTCATAATATCCTCCATTTAATAAGTGCAATTATATATAGAATACTCTAAACACCTTTTTTTTTCAAGAGCAATCGTAGCATTTAAGAAATATGTAAACCTGTTAACAATTAAGATAAAAAAAACATGTAAGACTGATGCCTTACATGTTCTTTTCGTGCCCAGTTCCGGAATCGAACCAGAGACACGAGGATTTTCAGTCCTCTGCTCTACCAACTGAGCTAACTGGGCGTAAAACACTATTTAGTTAGTAGCGGGGACAGGATTTGAACCTGTGACCTTCGGGTTATGAGCCCGACGAGCTTCCAGACTGCTCCACCCCGCGATGATGAATGGATGGGGAAGGATTCGAACCTTCGAAGGCATCGCCAGCAGATTTACAGTCTGTCCCCTTTGGCCACTCGGGAACCCATCCATATATAAAATTGTTAAGAGCCGATGAGCGGACTCGAACCGTTAACCTGCTGATTACAAATCAGCTGCTCTGCCAATTGAGCCACATCGGCATATTTGCCGCGCTGAATCTTCAGCAGGCTTTAAGTAGTGGGACCTACAGGGCTCGAACCTGTGACCCCCTGCTTGTAAGGCAGATGCTCTCCCAGCTGAGCTAAGATCCCTTAACAACTTAACGACCCAAACGGGACTCGAACCCGTGACCTCCGCCGTGACAGGGCGGCGCTCTAACCAACTGAGCCACTGGGCCAGGATACACACCTTCAAAACCGCATACACATTTTTTGACTTGCACGAAGTCGGTCACTTCCAAGGCTTTCGTGCGGCCTTCAGCCGCGCTGCCTGGTCAAGCCCTCGTCCTATTAGTAGCAGTCAGCTCCGTGCATTACTGCACTTCCACCCCTGCCCTATCTACCTCGTC
>OCVV011224008.1_pt1 | contig 17592 bp, 16 predicted proteins | sample 1539721 | NCBI WGS metagenome assembly OCVV01 (sample SAMN02144230, study PRJEB22623) | gut metagenome | biome: sheep rumen | host: Ovis aries | place: New Zealand | reverse complement strand
CGGATCTTTGTGAATATCAGTGCAACGGCGCGCTGGCGGCAGCCAAGCAGTACCACAAGGCGCCGTTTATGATCGCGGATGATGTGGCGGCAGCGCTGGCTTCCAATCCCATGTTCGCTTCCGTGGAAAGCGTGAAGCCGGGATTCCTGAACCTGCGGCTGGCGCCGGAATATCTGAAGCAGTATATGACGGACATGGCTTCGGACCGGCGTTTCGGCTGTGAAAAAGTAAAAGAACCGAAGACAATTATGATCGACTACGGCGGCCCCAATGTGGCAAAGCCCCTGCATGTGGGACATCTGCGTTCCGCGGTGATCGGGGAAAGCGTCAAACGCATCTGCCGCTATATGGGCAACCGGGTGATCGGCGATGTGCATCTGGGTGACTGGGGTCTGCAGATGGGACTGATTATCACAGAACTGAAGCAGAGAAAACCGGATCTGCCTTATTTTGACCCGGATTATACCGGAGAATATCCGGAAGAACCGCCCTTTACCATTTCAGAACTGGAAGAAATCTATCCGACGGCTTCCGGCAGATCCAAAGAGGATGCGGACTACAAGGCAGAAGCCATGGAGGCTACATTTCAGCTGCAGCACGGACGCAGAGGCTACCGCGCGCTGCTGCGGCATATCCTGAATGTGTCAGTATCTGATCTGAAGAAAAATTACGAAAAGCTGCAGGTATCCTTTGACCTGTGGAAAGGAGAGTCTGACGCGGATCCTTACATTGCGCCCATGGCAGAGAAGATGAAGGAGGAAGGATTCGCCCGCATCAGCGACGGGGCACTGGTGGTTGACGTGAAAGAGGAGACTGACACGAAAGAGATCCCGCCCTGTATGATCCTGAAATCGGACGGCGCTGCCCTGTATACATCGACAGACCTGGCCACTCTGGTCTGGAGAATGGAGGATTATCACCCGGATCAGGTGATTTATGTAGTGGACAAACGGCAGGAAATGCACTTCATCCAGGTATTCCGCTGTGCGAGAAAGACAGGCATTGTGGGACCGGATACCGAGCTTACCTTTATCGGCTTCGGCACCATGAACGGAAAAGACGGCAAACCCTTCAAAACCCGTGAAGGCGGAGTGATGCGCCTGGAAACGCTGCTGGATGATATCCGGGAGGAAATGTATCAGAAAATTGCCGGCAACCATACCGTGGAGGAAGCGGAGGCACAGGAAACAGCAGGAATGGTAGCTTTGTCCGCGATCAAGTACGGGGACCTGTCCAACCAGGCATCCAAGGATTATATATTTGATATGGAGCGGTTCACTTCCTTTGAGGGAAATACCGGCCCTTATATTCTGTATACCATCGTGCGTATGAAGTCGATTTTAAGAAAATATACGGAGCAGGGCAAAAACCCGGAGGAATCGGCCTTCTGCACACCGGAGACAAAGAATGAAAAAGACCTGATGCTGGTGCTGTCCCGGTTTCAGGACGCAATGTGCAGTGCCTATGAGGAACTGGCGCCCCATCGTCTGTGCGCCTACGTTTACGAGCTGGCCAATGCCTTCAACCATTTCTACCATGAAACAAAGATTCTGGCAGAAGAGGACGAAACACGGCAGAAAGGTTATCTGGCCCTTCTGCAGCTCACCAGACAGATCCTGGAAACATCCATCGATGTTCTTGGATTTACCGCACCGGACAGGATGTAACCCCCGCCTGCGTGACAGAAAGAAAAAATCCGTCGGACATGCTGTCCGGCGGATTTTTTCAGAAATCAGGGGCATACCGGCTGGGTTTCGGGTATGCCGGAACATCAGTAGCCCAGAGGCTCACCGGTGAGGATGACCTGGATGCGGTTTTTCACCGCGCTTCTTCTGGTGCGGACAATCTGGTTGCAGATACAGTCCTCGCCGTAGCAGTCGCCGCAGGTACCTGTTACCGCGCAGGGGGTCTTCCGTTCCAGGCGGACACAGTTGGGCGGCGAGGAAATATTGCGGATCCGGGCGATGCCTTCCTCCAGCGACGTAACCACTTTGTTCATGCCGGCTACGATAATCACCTGTTTCGGACCGTAGATGAGGGCGGAGACCCGGTTGCCGGTGCCGTCAATATTGATGAGTTGGCCGTCCAGGGTAATGGCGTTGGAACTCATGAGATAATAGTCGCTGAAATAGGACTCCCGGAACAGCTGCTCCCGTTCTTCCTGGGTATGACAGGCATAGCGGTCCAGCAGACGGATATCGCTGCGCTCACGCAGCGTGTCCAGAAGACCGATTTCCTCCAGGGTCATGGATCCTCCGAAAGCCACCGTGGTGTCCGGCTGAATGAGAGCCAGGGCTTTGGCGCGGGCTTCGGCGGCGTTTTCCGCATACATGCCCCGGATGTTTCGCTTTTCCATATGCTTGATAATGGTTTCCGCCTGCCGGCGGTAAAAATCAGACTTTGCTGACATATCGGATCCCTTCCTTTCTGCTGTAAAGATGACAGATCTGCTGTATAGATGTCAGAGGTGTCAGATGATTTTCCATGGATTGTGTTTCCAAGAAGTATGGTAGCACGGTTTTGCGGAAGGGACAAGGGCATGCGGCTTGACAATTACCCCTAATCAGACTATGATTTCTAATATTGCGGCAGGTGTATGCCGCAGAAGAAAAAGGAGTGAATAAATCGTATGATAAAAGTAGATATTATTTCCGGTTTTCTGGGAGCAGGCAAGACGACCCTGATCCAGAAACTGTTAAAAGAGTCCCTGGCGGACGAGCAGGTGGTACTGATTGAAAATGAATACGGTGAGGTAGGCATTGACGGCGGATTCTTAAAAGAGTCCGGCGTGGAAATCCGGGAACTGAACTCCGGATGCATCTGCTGTACGCTGGTGGGAGACTTCTCCAGAAGCCTGAACGAAGTCATCAGCGGCTATCATCCGGACCGGATTATCATTGAGCCCTCCGGTGTCGGCAAACTGTCCGATGTTATGAAGTCGGTGACACCGCTGGAAGGCAGCCACGGAGTGAAATTAAACGGTCTCGTGGCGGTTGTCAATGCGAAAAAGGCAGTCAAGCAGATGCGCGCCTTCGGCGAATTTTTCAATGATCAGATTGCCAATGCAACTACGGTGATTCTGAGCCGTACCCAGGATCTGACGGATGAGGCCCTGGATGCCTGCGTCAAGCAGATCCGCAGCCTGAACAGCAAGGCAGCGGTGATCACCACACCCTGGGATGACCTTACCGGCAATCAGATCCTCAGCGCAGTGGAAGGCCAGGAGACCCTGATGGAGACGATGCTGGAAGAGTTTAAGAAAGCCCATGCCGGGGAGGAAGAGCATCATCACGAGCATGAGCATCATCATGATCATGACCACGACCACGAGCATGATCACGAGCATGAACATCATCATGATCATGACCACGATCACGAGCATGAGCACGAACATGATCATGACCACGAGCACCATCATGATCATGACCATCATCACCATCATGCGGATGAGATTTTCACCAGCTGGGGCAGAGAGACGCCGCACAAATATACAAAAGAGAAAATAGAAAAGATCCTGAAAGCCTTTGTAGACACCGAAGACTACGGCACCGTACTTCGTTCCAAGGGCATGGTGCCGGCAGAAGACGGTACCTGGCTGTATTTTGACATGGTATCCGGAGATTATGAGATCCGGGAGGGCGCCCCGGAATATACCGGACGCCTGGTAGTGATCGGCACGGATCTGGAGGAGCAGAAACTGGAAGAATTGTTCGAACTGGCATAGGTCGTTTGGACGAATGGACAGAGAGGAACTGACATGGAAGCAGCAGTCTATCTGTTTACCGGCTTCATGGACAGCGGCAAGACGACGCTGATTACGGAAACGGTGGTAGATGCCGATTTTGCGGAAGGCAACAGTCTGGTGATCGCCTGCGAAGACGGTGAAGTGGAATATGACGAAGAAAAGTTCAAAAATGTGAATGCGGCGGTGGTGCTTCTGGAATCTCCGGAGGAGTTTAACACAGAGACACTGAAAAAGCTGGATCAGATGTATCAGCCGGATGCCGTGTTTATTGAATACAACGGCACCTGGGAAGCGGCCCGGATTCTCGAGATGGAACTGCCGAAAGGCTGGGAGATTATTCAGCAGCTGGCCACTGTGGACGCGTCCACTTTTGAAGTGATGCTGAACAATATGCGTACCATGATGATGGAACAGCTCTTCAGCGCGGATGTGGTCATTTTTAATCGGTGTACCGATGCGACGCCCAAGGCAAAATTCAGACGCACCGTCAAGGCCCGCAATCGGAAGGCCCAGATCGTATATGAACGGGAAGACGGCACCATCGACGACAGTGAGATGGAGGAGCTGCCCTATGATCTGAATCAGGACCTGATTGAGATCACGGATATGGATTACGGCATCTTTTATCTGGATATTCAGGATAATCCGAAGAAATACGAAGGAAAGAAAGTACGTTTCCTTGCCCTGGTCTACCGCCCGGAGGAAAAATTCGGGAAAAAGCCGCTGTTTGTGGGCGGCCGGTTTGCCATGACCTGCTGTGTGGAGGATATACAGTTTATCGGATTTAAGGTAAAATATAAAGACGCCTCTTCTATTCCGCACAAATCATGGGTTTATCTGACAGCGGAGATCCACCATGAGTTTGCCAAGGAATACAGGGGAAAAGGACCGGTGCTTTACGCCGAGGAAGTGATTCCGGCGAAGGAACCGGAGGAAGCAGTATGCTATTTTAACTAACAGTTCAGGAGGAAGGAAAATGAAGAAACGAATCATTGCGCTGGGACTGGCGGGCGCCATGGCAGCAGTTCTGCTGGCGGGCTGCGGTGGAGCATCATCAAAGAAATCGGCTGCGTCCGACGGAAGCGCTGCGGCGGAAACATCAGGAAAAACCTACAAAGTAGCCATTGTGCAGACGATGGATCACGCGTCACTGGATCAGATCCGCAAAGCGGTGGAATCGGAGCTGGATGCCAAGTCCAAGGCAGAGGGGATTACCATAAAATATACCGAATTCAACGGCCAGAATGATACATCCACACTGAACACCATCGGTTCCGATGTGGTAAGTGACGGCTACGACTGCATCATTCCGATTGCCACACTGGCTGCCCAGTGCATGCAGAATGCCGCGGAAGACAGCAAAACACCCATTGTGTTTGCGGCCATTTCCGATCCGGTGGGCGCCGGACTGGTACAGTCCCTGAAAAAACCGGGCGGCAATGTGACCGGAACCAGCGATTATCTGGACGCTTCTCAGCTTCTGGACATAATTTTTGAACAGAATCCGAAAGCGAAAACCATCGGCCTGCTGTACAATAAGTCGGAAGACGCCAGCGAAGTGCCGATTAAGGAGGCCAAGAAGTACCTGGATAAAAAAGGCGTGAAGTATATCGAAAAGACAGGCACCACCAGCGACGAGGTGTCCGCGGCTGTGGACAGCATGGTGGACAAAGTGGACGCGGTATTCACACCGACAGACAATACCGTGGCACAGGCGGAACTGGCCATTGCCGACAAGTTTATCAAACATAAAGTGCCCCATTACGCCGGCGCGGATTCCTTTGTACGGAACGGCGCCTACGCGACCTGCGGCGTGGATTACACCGAACTGGGCACCAAAACCGCTGACATGGCGGTCAAAGTGCTGAAAGGCCAGGATCCGGCGGAGCTTCCGGTATCTGTTATGGATGGAAATATCATCACGGTAAACACGGATACGGCTAAGGCCCTGGGGCTGGATTATTCGGTATTCAAATCCATCAAAGGGAAAAAGGTAGTGACAGTAAAAACATCGAAAGAATAACAGGAAAGCTGCCGGAACGGTTTCGGCGGACTGCCTGCATTTGATGGAAATCCGTTCTCCCGGAAACTTTCGCTCCGCCCGGTCTGCATCAGACCGGACAGAACGGAAGGTTTCCGGGATTTTTTGTTTTGCGGATTTTCCCGGAGAAAAATTCCAGGAGGGAAATGTCCCGGTAGGATGGTTCCGGCGGGGAAATAATCACTCCGGATTTCAGAAACGCACTTGCCTGAGAAAGAAATGCGAGTTATCCTTTTGTAGTATCATCAAAAAACCATGAAAGAGATTGAGAGGAAAAAATAATGATCACTGTAGCGATTGTGCAGGGCGCCCTGGAAGTGGGACTGATTTATTCCCTGGTTGCCCTGGCGCTTTTTCTGAGTTTCAGTATTCTGAATATTGCCGATCTGACCACAGACGGCTGCTTTACGCTGGGCTGCGCGGTCAGCGCGACGGTATGTCTGGCAGGCCATCCGTTTCTTGCGCTCCTGGCGGCGATTGTGTCCGGGCTTGCCGCCGGCTTCGTGACGGCTTTTCTGCAGACCAGGCTGGGAGTGCCTTCGATTCTGGCAGGAATTATCACCAATACAGGACTGTATACAATCAATATTATGGCCATGGGCTTTACGACCAACATCAGCCTGTTCCATTCCCCTACGATTTTCAGCACAGCCAAGGAGTGGGTGGCTGCCAGCCCGTTTTTATCGGAATGGTACAAGTTTATCGAAGTGATTATTATCGTGGCGGTTGTGGCGGTTCTGCTGATTCTGTTTATGGCAACCCGGCTCGGCATGTCCATCCGGGCAACCGGAGATAATGAAGATATGGTGCGCGCTTCTTCCATTAACCCGAAAATGACCATTACCGTGGGCCTGTGCCTGGCCAACGCAATGACTGCGCTTTCCGGCGGAATGCTGGCCCAGTACCAGAAATCCGCCGATGTCAACTTGGGCACCGGCATGGTGGTCATCGGTCTGGCCAGCCTGATTATCGGAGAAACGCTGTTTGGAAAAAGAGGAAGAGTGCGCTGGATTACAGGGGTCATTATCGGCTCTGTGATTTACCGGTTCATTATCGCCATTGCCCTGCGGTTCAATGTGCCGGCAGAAAGCCTGAAACTGATTTCCGCGATTATTGTAGCGGCAGCCATTGCCGTACCTGCAATCAGAAAATCCATGGCGCTGCACCGGAGAAAAGTGCAGTCGGTCAGGGCCCGCAGAGAAGGAGGGGAAGAAAGATGCTAGAACTGATCCATATCAAAAAAACCTTTAATGCCGGCACGGTAAACGAGAAGGTGGCGCTGCGGGACATCAGCCTGAAGCTGGACAACGGAGAATTTGCCACGATTGTGGGCAGCAACGGCGCCGGAAAAAGCACCATGTTCAATGCCATTTCCGGAAGCTTTATTCCGGACGGCGGATATGTGCTGCTGGACGGACAGGACATTACCTTTCTGTCCGAGCACAAACGGGCCAAAATGATCGGACGCATGTTTCAGGATCCCATGAAGGGCACGGCGCCCCATATGACCATAGAGGAAAACCTGGCACTTTCCTATCTTCGCACGGCAAAATCCAGCCGGGCCTATTTTTCCAGAGTCGGCAGAAAAGAGAAAGAGATGTTCCGGGAGCGCCTGGCGGAACTGAATATGGGACTGGAGGACCGGATGAAACAGCCGGTGGGTCTGCTGTCCGGCGGACAGCGTCAGGCCCTGACCCTTCTGATGGCTACGCTGGTGACACCGAAGATCCTTCTGCTGGATGAGCATACGGCAGCCCTGGATCCGGCCACAGCGGAAAAAGTGCTGGATTTAACAAAACGCATCGTCAAAGAGAACAATCTGGCCTGCCTGATGATTACGCACAATATGGAGTCGGCGCTGGCAATGGGCAACCGGACCCTGATGATGAATGCCGGCGAAATTGTGCTGGACCTGAAGGGGAAAGAGAGAGAAGGTCTGACCGTGCAGGATCTGCTGGAACGGTTCCGGGAAGGCGTGGGCAGACAGCTGGATGATGACCGGATTCTTTTGAGCTAATTGACAAAAAAACAGGGTTACCGTTTGGTATCTCGGTAACAACATTGTATGTATTGCATAAAAATTGACGTTATCATATACTATTTACGGAGAAAATCTACAAAGGGATTTATCTTAATTTAATCAATTATTTCTTAAGGAGGAATAGTCAAAATGGTAAACTTAAAAAAAGATTTTGTCGACAACATGTTCTCTGTAAAAGGTAAAGTTGCACTGGTTACAGGCGCTACAGGTGCTTTAGGCAAAGTCCTGGCAAAAGGCTATGGCTATGCAGGCGCGAAAGTAGTTCTGTCCGGCCGTAATGAAGCAAAATTACAGGCACTGGTTGACGAGTTCAAAGCAGAAGGCATTGACTGCATCCTCGCTGCCGGCGATCCGGCAAAAGAAGAAGATGTACAGGCTGTCATCAAAAAGGCAGTAGATGCTTACGGCGAGATTAACATTCTGGCTATTGCTCACGGCTTCAACAAACCGCAGAATATTCTGGAGCAGTCTGTTGCTGACTGGCAGTACATCATGGACGCTGACTGCAAATCCGTATATATCGTTCTGAAATATGTAGCAGAGCAGATGGTAAAACAGTTAAACGGCGCAGAAGAAGTTGCTTCCGGCCAGGGCGGCAAGATCGTGGTTGTTACCTCCCAGAGATCCAAACGCGGTATGGCAGGATACACAGGCTACTGCACTTCCAAGGGCGGCGCTGATCTGATGATCGCTTCCATGGCCTGCGATTTATCCGCAAAATACGGCATCAACGTAAACTCCATCTGCCCGACCGTATTCCGGTCTGAGTTAACCGAGTGGATGTTTGATAAAAACTCAGAAGTATACAAGAACTTCATGAAACGTGAGCCGATCGGACGTCTGGCTGAGCCGGAAGATTTCGTCGGATACGCAATGTTCCTTTCTTCTGATGCTTCCAACTTCATCACAGGTTCTGCATGCGACTGCTCCGGCGGTTACCTTACCTGCTAAGATCTGCCCGATGGCAACTGTGCGGTAAGCAAACAAGAACATTAGAATTGGAGATAAGCGAAGAATGAAAGAGATTAAGAATTTTGTGATCTGCGGCGGCGGCATGATGGGCTGCGCCATTGCTCAGGTATTCTGCACGATTCCAGATGCACAGGTTACCATCTGGAACCATCGTGAAAAAGACATCGCCGGCATGATTCGCCAGAACATGAAGGAACTGGTGGCCCACGGCGTAGTAACAGAAGCAGATGTGGACAGCGTAGTAGAACGCGTGGTTCTGGTTACCGACCTGAACCATGACCGTGTAAAAGCCGCTGACCTGGTAGTTGAGTGCGTACCGGAAGTTATGGAAACCAAACAGAATCTTTTCAGAGATCTGGAGTCCATCACCTCTGAGGACTGCATTTACTGCACCAACACTTCCGTTATGAGCCCGACAGAGATTTCCGAGAAATGCCAGCACAAAGAGAGAATCTGCGGCACCCATTTCTGGAACCCCGGTTTCCTGATCCCGCTGGTAGAAGTGGTAAAAACAAAAGATACCACAGAGGAAGTGATGCAGGCGGTCATGGATATCATGACCAAAGCAGGCAAAAAGCCGATCTACTGCAAGAAGGACGTTCCGGGCTTTGTTGCCAACAGAATGCAGCATGCGCTCTGGCGTGAGGCTATTTCCATCGTAGAGCAGGGAATCGCTGATCCGAAGACCGTGGATGACGCGGTAAAATACAGCTTCGGACTCAGACTCCCGCAGCTTGGCCCTATCGAGAACTCCGATATGGTCAGCACAACTCTGACTTACAATATTCACAACTATGTTCTGCAGTATCTGGCAGACAACCATGAGCCTTCACCGCTTCTGTCCGAGATGATCAAAGAAGGCAAAGAAGGATTCAAATCAGGCGAAGGCTTCCTGAAATGGGATGCAGAGAGCGTACAGGCTTCCAAAGACGGCCTGAATGAATACCTGATCAAGATGATCTACGGAAAATAAGATTCCGGACACACTGCCCATTGCAGGGGCTGCCTGCGCGGCCCCTGTAAGATATAAATTTCAAGATATCTTTTTTAAGGAGGAAAATTAAAATGGGAAATATGGTATATGTTGATCTGACACATCCGTTTGGCGCTGAGATTCCGCGTTGGCCGTACTTTGATAAACCGGTCATCGATTCCAAGCATTCCATGGCTAAGGGCGGCGTTTTAACACAGTACATCGGATGCACAATGCATACAGGTACACATTGTGATGCACCGCGTCACGTTATGGAAGTTGAGTTTGACGGCAAGAGAGCTCGTTACACACATGAGATGCCGATCGACGCTTACACAGGCGACGCAGTAGCTCTGGATATCCAGATCGAGCGCTGGGGCCTGATCACAGGCAAACATCTGGATGACGCATGCCGCCGTATGGGTATTGATCCGGATCCTGCAAAAGGCGAGCTGGAGAACAAGGTTGTATGTCTGGTAACCGGTATGAACCAGCTGTTTGACGATACCAAAGAGTATTATCATTATTCCTGCGGTACCGGCGTAGAAGCTGGCCAGTGGTTCGTAGACCACAAAGTAAAATGCGTAGCTATGGATATGCAGGCACTGGATCATCCGCTGCACACCGCTATGGGCAACAACGGTATGACCAGAATGAACCTTCTTGGCGCATCCGGAAAACCCATCACAGAAGAGTACAAAGAGCTGTTCGGTGAGGAAGCATACGCTGAGTTCGATAAATTCGAGTACATCAGACTGCACGGCCAGGAAGCATACGACAAGAAGTTTGGTGCTCTGGAAGCAATCGGATGCTGGGGTACCTGGGAGCCTTGCCACAAGACAATGCTTGGCCATGGTATCGTAGGTGTTGAGAACCTTGGCGGTGACATCGAGAAAGTAAAAGGCAAAAAATTCAAATTCTTCTGCTTCCCTCTGAGATGGTACATGGGCGACGGTTCTATGGCTCGCTGCGTGGCTTACATTGACGAAGATGATATCAACAAAGATGTACCGACCAGAACATACAAATATGCTGGTACCGGCGCACAGGACAGAGAAGTATTCTTAAACCACAAGTTCACCAAAGACAGAGCATTAGAGAATCCTTCCAGAATGGTAACAGAGCTGTAAGAAAATAACAGAAACTGTTGATTCGCAAAATATACTGTAATATACTGTTATGGTAGCAGATCAGCCGCTGCAGGCGATGCTTGCGGCGGCTGTCCTTGCTTGAATGATTTCATTTAACAGAGAGAGGTAATTTCCAATGGCAAAGAAAAAAACAATTATCACAGCTGCAGTAACAGGCGCATGGCCGAAAAAAGAGAACAACCCTAACGTTCCGATGACACCGGAAGAGATCGCAGAAGACGTATATGACTGCTGGAAAGCAGGCGCTGCAATCGCTCATATCCATATGAGAGATGACAACGGCAACGGTGTTATGGATCCGGCCAGATTCGCCAAGACAGCAGAGCTGCTTAAGACAAATCATCCGGACTGCGACATCATCGTTAACATGACCACATCCGGTGATATCCACGCAGATGATCAGATCCGTGTACAGCATGTCAAAGATCTGCATCCGGAAATGGCTTCCTATGACTGCGGTTCCATGAACTGGCTGAACAGCGGCCTGTTCTTAAACAGCCCGAAATTCCTGGAAGACTGCGGAAAATTATTCCAGGAGTGCGGTACAAAACCGGAGATCGAAGTATTTGATCCGGGTATGATCGGCAATGCAGCATACTATCTGAAGAAAGGTGTCCTGGTAGGACCGCAGCACTTCCAGTTCTGCATGGGCTGCGCAAATGGTATCGCCGGCACCATGAAGAACCTGGTATTCATGAAAGAGACCATGGAATCCCTGTGCGGCAAAGACAACACCTGGTCCTGCTTCGGTGTAGGCCACAGCGCTATGGAGATGCTGTACGGCGCAGTTGCACTGGGCGGACATGTTCGTGTAGGTATGGAAGACAACGTTATGTACGCAAAAGGCCAGCTTGCTGAGTCCAACCGTCAGTTCGTAGAGAGAGCTGCCCGCGTAATCCGCGAGTTCGGCAACGATGTTGCTACTCCGGACGAAGCTCGTGAGATGCTTGGCCTGAAGAAATAATCGGAGGTTGATTCTATGACCTGGGGACCGCAGATGATGTATTATCACTGCCCGAAATGCGGCCTGAAATTTGAGTATGCCACCGACCTGATGACAGAATTCGGCGATGAATTCGGATTCTGTCCGAAATGCAAGGTGATGGGGGTATATGAAAAAGACGGCGCCCGTACGGTAGATGATGCGGATTATTTCGAAGTTGAGTAAATCAGAACAATTCTGAGAAATCAATAAAAAAGTGGAAGAGAAGGTTCGGTCAGAGCCTTCTCTTTTTTCATGCAGACGGAAGGGACCGCTGTGTGATGTGGAAGGGAATGGAAAAATGGTGTACGGTATACTTGAAAAAACCCGCAGGCTGTGCGATAATAATACAAATATTTGTTATTTTGCAAAATATAATATATGAAGTTCTGCCCCGGCAGAGAAAGAGAATGGAGAAGTATGGCAGTTATTAAACGAGTATCCCTGGTGGACCAGGTTTATGAAAAACTGAGAGAACGGATTGTGTCTCTTAAGATTCCGTTCGGAAGCAAGCTGAATGTGAGCAAGCTTCAGGAAGAATACGGAGTAAGTTCCACCCCGGTGCGGGAGGCATTGAACCGTCTGCTGAATGAGGGACTCATTGAATTCGAAAACAACGTAGGCGCCCGGGTGATCGATATCACGGAAAATGACGTACGTCAGATTCAGGAGATCAGCTTTGCCTATCAGATGCTGGCGGCACGAAACGCGCTGCGCTACGGGGACAGCAGTCAGATGGCAGCCCAGATCGGGGGATATATAGAGGAATACCGCAATTCCAACGGAGTCGTGGAAAGCTGCCGGTGCATCCGGAATATTATGGACGTGTTTTACCGCAACGCGAATAATGAGGTGCTGCTGTCAAAGATCACTTCCATGACGGGACTGGATGAAATCCTCCACGAATTATTCGCCATGCCCAGGGAAAAGGGCGGCAGCGGCACCGGCTACCACTCCGGAATCACTTATTTTGAGGATATTCATAAAGCGGTAATCGCGGAAGATTTTTCCGGAATCTGTGATGGACTGGAACAGCATCAGCTCTGGTCCCGGGCCTATATCATCAAAAATCTCGAAACAGTCAAAAGCCGCAGCTGACCGCAGCCCGGAGCCGGCCGTATGACTGACAGGAAAACATACAGAATGACTGAAAGGGACCCTGTTCGGAAACGAACAGGGTCCCTTTGCTAGCAGAGCTATCAGTGGGAAGCAGATGTGCCGTCGGAACCGGAATCCGGCTCTTTTTCAGAAGCATCGTCATCCTCAGAGACATGTTTTTTCATGTAAGTATCCATGATATCCATCAGCTGGTCTTCATACTTTAACTCGGTGTGGACTTTAAAGGCATCCGGATCAATGGGCATATTCAGGGCAGCCAGCCGCCGTACACTCCAGATGTAAAGAATGTCCAGGGCCGGGATCAGATCCTCTCCCGCCGGCGTGAGAATATATTCCACTTTCAGGGGGATAGTATTATACTGGATGCGCTCCACCAGTCCGTCCCGGGCCAGTTCCTTCAGCTGCTGGCTCAATACTTTTTCACTGACACCCAGGGTCTTCTTCGTCTCATTGAAACGGATCTTTCCATAATGGTGGATATGATGAAGAAGCGTCATTTTCCATTTGCCGGAAATGCAGTTGGTGACATAGTGATAAGGATTGACTGTTTTCATTGCGGGATTAGGCCTCCTTGCGCAGATGTACCAGATGATTCGTTATTAAGTGTTGGAATGGTAACCAAGTTACCCTGACAATTGTAACAATAATGTGAAAAAAATTCAATTGAAAATTCATGAAATATTTCTGAATTTTAGCAGTCAGAACCGGAGGGGAGGCAGTAGAGGAAAGGATTCTTTTATTTGAGAAGATTCTTATATTTTCACAATCACGGTATACGTTGAAAACAGTGGGAATTCTATGTATTTTGTTGCAAACAAATGGGCGGGTCTGATTAGATTTTCGCCTTGCGTAGGAAAGGGGAAAAGGGGATATTTTATAAAATATATAATCACAATTCCGGAAACCCTTGCTATCAGCGGATTTAGGGACTATGGCTGTAAAATAAAAAAAGTTCTTATGAAAAATTACCAGTTTATGGAGCGGATTTCGGGCGGCTGTCGTTCATCTTGCAAAAAAACTTAAAATGTGGCATATTTATTCCAAGGGTAAATGTGTTTACCGCAAACGTAAAAGGAGGATAAACATGCCAAATTACAATGCATTAACACCGGAAATCATTGAACAGCTGAAAGCAGCAGCTCCGGGTCATCTTCTTGTGGGAGATGAGATCAACGAGGATTACGAACATGACGAAATGCCGATCTACGGCAGAAAGATGCCGGATGCACTGCTGATGGCCACATCTACAGAAGAGATCGCAGCAGTTATGAAGATCTGCAACGAGAATAAGATCCCTGTAACTCCCCGTGGTGCCGGTACCGGTCTTGTAGGCGGCGCGGTTCCGATTCTTGGCGGCCTGATTATTGATACCACCAAGATGAATAAGATTCTCAGCTATGATATGGAGAATTTCGGCGTAACCATTCAGGCAGGTGTGCTGCTGAATGACCTGGCTGAGGACTGCGTATCCAAAGGCCTTCTGTATCCGCCGGATCCGGGCGAAAAATTCGCGACTGTCGGCGGCAACGTATCGACAAACGCAGGCGGCATGAGAGCTGTAAAATACGGCGCGACCAGAGACTATGTACGTGCGATGACCGTCGTTCTTCCTACCGGCGAAATCACACATCTCGGCGCTACCGTATCCAAGACTTCTTCCGGATATTCCCTGCTGAACTTAATGATCGGTTCTGAGGGTACCCTTGGCATCATCACAGAGCTTACCTTAAAAGTAGTTCCGGCACCGGGCAAAGTATGGAGCCTGATCGTTCCCTTCGAAGATATTGATACTGCCATTTCCACAGTACCGAAGATCAAAATGGCAAACTTTGATCCTCAGGCACTGGAGTTCATGGAGAGAGAGATTGTCCTTTCTTCTGAGCGTTATATCGGACGTTCCGTATTCCCGCAGACCATCGAAGGCCAGGAAGCAGGCGCTTATCTGCTGGTAACTCTGGAAGGCAAAGACGAAGAGGATCTGGAAGATCAGCTGGAGAGAATCAGCGAGCTGCTTCTGGAGGCAGGCGCAATCGATATCCTGGTGGCAGACAGCCCGGCAAAGATCAAAGACGCGTGGGCTGCACGTTCTTCCTTCCTGGAAGCAATCGAAGCAGAGACAAAGCTGCTTGACGAGTGCGACGTGGTAGTACCGGTCAACGAGATTGCACGTTTTGTAAAATACTCCAAAGATCTGGGCGAGGAATGCGGTCTTACCATCAAGAGCTTCGGCCATGCCGGCGACGGCAACCTGCATATTTATCAGTGCAGCAATGACCTTCCGGAGGAAGAGTTCAAGAGCCGTGTAGACAAATACTTCGAGAAACTTTACGCAGAAGCTACCGCTTGCGGCGGACTGGTTTCCGGCGAGCACGGAATCGGCCGCGGCAAAGTGAAATACTTAAAAGAGTCTGTTGGCGAAACCAACATGGCCCTGATGGAAGGCATCAAGAAAGTATTTGACCCGAACATGATCCTGAATCCGGGCAAGGTATGCTACAGCCTGTAAGCGGCAGAAGACGCGGACATGTGCACAAATGAAAAATGACGCAGTATTGTATATTATTTAACAAGTGCTATAATACGATATTGTGATGCGATGAGAAATGCGGATCCGCATTTCTCATTGCGTTAAAGAACGAATATATCGGAGGAAAGTTTTTATGGAAATTCTTGTATGTATTAAACAGGTTCCGGATGACTCCATTGAAATCCATCTGGATCCGGCTACCAATACACCGGATCTGTCGAAAGCAGACCCGCAGGCCAGCGCATTTGATACATATGCCCTGGAGCTTGCAGTTCGCTATGTGGAAGCCCATGAAGGCACAGTAACGGTTGTGTCTGTAGGACCGGAAGAGAACAATACAAGCTTAAAGAGCTGTCTGGCCGTAGGTGCGAAGAAAGCATATCTGATCAATGACGCAGAGCTTGACGGCGCAGACTCCAATGTGGTAGCAGAGGCAATTGCACAGGCAATTCCCCAGATGGAAGAGGCCAACGGCGCCAAATTCGATCTGATCCTTGTAGGCAAGGAATCCACAGACTACATTGATGGCGAAGTAGGTGGCATTCTGGCTGAAAAACTGGGTCTTCCTTATGTATCCAATATCGTAGAAGTCAATCCTGTTGACGCAGGCGTGCAGTCAAAGAAAGAGACCGATGAGGGATATCAGGTTGTGGAAAGCGCACTTCCGGCAATCATGACCGTATCCAAACCGGACTACGATCCGCGTTACCCGACCATCAAGAGCAAACTTGCAGCACGTAAGGCAGAAGTGCCTGTGATCGCCGCAGCAGCTTCCGAAGCAAAGGTAGAATACCTTGGATACAAAGAGCCTGCTAAGAAAGCAGCCGGCATCAAGATCCAGGAAGAAGAAGACGCGACAGCTGTAAGCAAGGCCATTGAAACGATGCTGGCCGCAAAAGCACTGTAGGAAGGGGTAGTATTAGTATGAAATTTCTGGTATATATCGAGACAAAAGAAGGCATGCCCACAGGCGCCAGCCTTGAACTTATCTCTGCTGCTGCTTCCGTACAGGCAGAGGCAGACGCAGTCCTGATCGGAACCGGCCTGGATGAGGCAGCAGCTGCCACAGCCAAGGCAGGCGTTGCATCCGTTATTGTGATCAACGGACCGGAAGCACCGACAGAAGATTATATTACACATGCACTGGTACAGCAGGCGAAGGCGGGCGATTACGCAGCCGTACTTCTGAGCGCTACTCCGGTAGGCAAAGTGGTTACTCCGCGTATTGCCACACTTCTGGATACCGGTTCTGTTACTGATGTATTATCCATCGCGGCAGACGGCGACGCGCTGATCTTCACCCGTCCGGCATTCGGCGGCACGATTCTGGAAGACCGCAAAGTCAAAGGTGCTGTAGCCGTTGCGAATGTTCGCGGCGGAAGCTATGAAAAACCGGCAGAAACAGCAGCAGCTCCGATTGCTGCATCCGATATTACAGTATCTGATGATGCCCTTCGTTCCAAAATTGTGGACCTGATCGCAGAAGCAGGCGAAGCAGTCAACCTGGAAGACGCGCAGGTAATCGTTTCCGGCGGCCGCGGCATGGGCTCCAAGGAAGATTTCGCGCTGATCGAGGAGCTGGCAGATGTACTTGGCGGTGTGGTAGGAGCTACCCGTCCGGTAATCGAAGAAGGCTGGATCGGCCGTCAGCACCAGGTAGGCCAGTCCGGAAAAATCGTTGCTCCCCAGCTTTATATCTGCGCAGGCGTATCCGGCGCTACACAGCACGTATCCGGTATGAGCAGCTCCAAGTATGTGGTTGCCATTAACAAAGACGAAGACGCTCCGATTTTTGAAGTGGCTGATGTAGGCATTGTCGGCGATGCGAAGAAGATCCTTCCGATTTTCATTGAAGAAGTGAAAAAGGTTATTGCAAACAAATAGGGAAACGTGTAAAGTGGATAGTGACAGGTGACCACATGGGTACTGCCCTGCAGCGGGAATCTGTCGCTCTCCGCTGCAGCATAAAAAGTACTCAACAACAAGACAGGAGGAGAATTGTATGAATTTCCATTTTAATGAGGAAGAGCAGGAAATCATC
>OCVV011296195.1_pt1 | contig 17594 bp, 9 predicted proteins | sample 1539721 | NCBI WGS metagenome assembly OCVV01 (sample SAMN02144230, study PRJEB22623) | gut metagenome | biome: sheep rumen | host: Ovis aries | place: New Zealand | reverse complement strand
AAACCGTCCTCGCCTGTGTAACCTGTGCGAGACACGATGATGTCGCCCACGACCTTTGCCGTGTAGAACTTCAGCTCGCTGCAGGGAATGCCGAGCACCTCTTCGACGACGGCTTCGGCCTCAGGTCCTTGCACGGCAAGCTGCCCATAGAAGTCGCTCTGATGGTCGAGCTTGATGTCGAAGCCATCGGTGTGCTCCTTCATCCAAGCCACATCCTTGTCGATGTTTGCTGCGTTGATGACGAGGAAGAAGTCCTGTTCGCCCATCTTATAGACCAGCAGGTCATCCACCGTTCCGCCGTTCGGATAGAGCATCATACCATAATATATTTGTCCGACGGGTGCTCCAGTCACGTCATTCGTGAAGATGTGCTGAACGTAGCGCTCAGCGTCGGGACCCGTGATGCGCACTTCGCCCATGTGACTCACATCGAAGACGCCGCAATGCTGGCGTACGGCATTGTGCTCGTCGGTGATGTTCGAGTACTGGATGGGCATGATGAAGCCGCCAAAGGGTGACATGAGTGCGCCCAAGGCCACGTGGCGGTCATACAGACATGTTTTCTTTTCCATAGATAAATTCAGGGTTTAGATATGTTTCTTGTTCTATTCTTTCGATGTTCCTGACGTCCTCGTCGGTGAGCCTGAGCGTGTCGGAGCAGAGCCTTTCCACGGCAAAGCGCTTGAACTCCTCGATGCTGAGGCTGGTGTGCTCCTTGAGGAGTGTGATGCGCTGCCGCACGCTTTCCACGCCGTGCTTCGTGAGCTTCTGCTTGGGCGGCGTGATGGCCTGAAGCATGTGCTGCATGTCGGTGTCGAAGAGCATTGTGCCGTGAACGATGCTCCACCCGGCTTTGTGGTAGTAGGCATTGCCCGAGACCTTACGACCGCCGATGAGCACATCGTTGTTCTCCGTGGAGGTCGCCTCCAGGCCGAGTTCCCGGAGCATGTCGCAGACCATCTGCATGTATTCGCGGAACGTTGTCTGCACCTGGTCGGAGCGTGTGATGTAGCTCATCATGACGTTGCTCTTGTCAGCATATACGCAGCCGCCTCCGCTTTTGCGGCGGTAGAACTCGATGCCGTGCTCGCGGCAGTAGGGTATGTTCACCTCGTTCTCGATGACTTGATGCCTGCCGAAGATGACCGTCGGCTCCACTTGCCAGAGGAAAAACAGGTCGCCGCCGTTGTTCAAGGCATGTGCCGCATACTCCTCCATCGCCAGATAGAAGCTGAGGCGTCGCGTTTCGTCTGTAGGCAGGACCAAATGAGTCATTGAGATAGCTGTTAGTCGCTAAGCGACTACAAATATACTCTTTTTTCTTGGAAAGACAAAGGGAATGCCCAACTTTTTATGTTTTCTTTATAAACCGCCACTTTTGCTCGGTGTCCTGTCTCCTGCTGAAAATGTAAAGATATTTCCAAGAAATGCTCATCGAGGCTGCAAAAAACGGCCTTCGTTGCGGCCAAAGACCCAAAAGGCTGCAAATTTCGCTGTTTTTCTAACCTGTTTAAAGTCAGCGACATGCAAAACGGACTAAATTTGTCATATAGAGGAAATGGTCACGAAAAGCGTGTTTTGGGATAGAAAACAGCCCGTTTCATCGATAATTTTAGCGTGCCTCGTCGCCCAACTTAACACGTTAAGTTTGTCATTCCCCTACGTTAAGTTTGTCATTCCCCTATGCTGCGTTGAAAACTTCGGCTGGGGAAGTTGGATTTTCCGCCCTGTTTCGTCGGCATTTTCGCCACGATAAGAAGAAATATTGTAAAGTATTTTCCCGAAAATCCATCATTTTTTGCTGATTTAAAGCCCGTGTCGAATCTCTGCTTCCCCTCAAGAAATTGCTCATTTTCCGAACTTTTTATCCATTTTTCCTTGCGTATATATTAAATAATGTTTAATTTTGCAGGAGAAAACCTAGTATTAACCATTATAATCTTTAGGCTTATGAAGAACAGATTTTTACTCAGTATCGTACTCATGCTGTTGTGCTTCAGCGCAGCAAGAGCAGAAGTGGTGACGTTAGGCAGTGGTACGAATACCAATACTGGCCTACCTTTTCCGACTAATTGGAATTATTGTTTTTCGCAGCAAATTTATTCCTCAACGGAAATTGGAAGGACCGGCACCATCACCAGTATTGCATTCTACGCGGCAGAGAGTACTACTCCAACACATTATCGCAATATCAGAGTTTATATGACTTTGACCGACAAGACCTCTTTCAGCTCTTCAACCGACTGGGAAACCGTCTCGGAGAGCGATAAAGTCTTCAGCGGTAATGTGTCGTTTAGCATGGAAACGTGGACCACAATTACTCTCGACACTCCCTTTCAATACGATGGCACAAAAAACCTGTGTATTACCGTAAACGACGTGACGGGTTCTTATCTAAACTCCACATATTGGCTGTCGTACTCTGATGGATCAAAGAGTATTGCATGGTACAACGATAATGAAGCCTATGACGCTACATCGCTGTCAACTGCAACTACAGCTGGGGCTAAGGTTACTCGTGACTACAAGTCTCAGGTGCAGCTCACCTTCGCCGGTGGTGAAAGTTCCGATGTTATCGAGATTGGCTCAGGCACAGAAACTTCAAATTTACTGCCCACAGACAACTATTACAAATACTCTCTGACGCAGCAGATATACACGAAGGATGAAATAGGCGGCAGCACAACCCTCGAAAGCATAAGCTTCCTTAATGCCAGTCAGTACGAAAGGAATCGTAACCTCGACATCTACCTGATGCATACCGACAAGGAAGCCTTCGCCGATGGCTCGGATTGGATTGACTGCTCAGGCGCTCAGAAGGTCTTCAGTGGAGAGGTCCTGTTCTTCATTGATGAATGGACAACAATCGTCTTCGACACCCCGTTCGAATACAACGGTGCAGACAACTTGGTAGTCGTCGTGGACGATAATACCGGCGCCTATACTAGCAGTACGCCTTTCTATGTCTTCGATGCTCCTGGCCATGCAATGTATGTCCGTAGCGATAATACTAATTATGATATCGCAAGTATCAGTGAATATACGGGGACGAAACAAGATGTGAAGAACCAGATTAAGTTCAACGCAGCTCCCAATCGTGCACGACCCACTAACCTGCAGGTTACCGACATAACCTATAATTCGGCTACCATATCATGGGAAGGCGAAGGCAGTAGATGGAATGTGCAATACAGGAAAGCAGGTGCTAGCGAATGGCTGTCAACGATTGGTACGCCGTCCAAGAGCGAGACGCTTTATCCTCTTGCACCGGAAACCCAATATCAGGTTCGCGTACAAATATATGAAGGTTCGGTAACTGAAGATGGATGGCGTTACGCCTACTTTACCACTCCAGAGCAGTATCCACGTCCAACAGATCTGGCGGTTTCTGAGATAACTGCTAATACTGCCCTCTTGAAGTGGACAGAGAATAGCGGCGCAACATCGTGGCAGATTGAACTGGATGGCGCAACTACCTACGAGATTTTTGGAGAACCTGACTTCCTCCTGGAAGGACTCTCCGCAAACGCAGATCACACAGTGAAGGTGCGCTCCATCATCGACAAGAGTGCAGACATCTACAGCAACTGGAGCGATAGCGAAGAATTCCATACCCCCGAAGTTAACCCGGTTCCCACAGATATCGTAGTAACACCTTATGCCACATCTGCCGACATCAGCTGGACAGGCACAAGCGAAAGGTATATTGTGAAGTACAGAAAGTCCAACGCAATCTTCTTCGATGACTTTGAGAATGGCTTGGACAAATGGACTATCTATACAGAAGGGGAAGCACCTTACGAAAAAGGATGGTATATAAACAGCTATAAAGTATATAGGGGTAATCAGGCCGTAAGATCAGATAGCTGGAATAGCGACCAAGTTTATCATGCAGACAACTGGCTTATCACACCAGTACTTGACTTGGAAGGTACATTGAAGTTTTGGGTTAGTTGTTACTCGAATTCCTATCCTGACCGATATGAAGTGAGATTATCTACGACAGGCAATGCTATAGAGGACTTCACAATAGAGCTTCAACCAATGCAAGAATCGACTGCCGAATGGACGGAAGTTGCCATCGACCTGAGCAGCTATGCAGGCCAGACAGGTTACATTGCCATCCATCATGAGAGCGAAGACAAGTTATATCTTTTTATCGACGACTTCGGCGTCTATCCTAACTCAGAGGAAACATGGTCAACCATCAGTACGAGCGAAACAAACGTGACTATCACAGGTCTGGAAGCTAACACCGTGTACGAATATCAGATAATCGGTTGCTTCGATGGGGAACCCGATGCAGATACCGAGATAGGCACCTTTACCACAACAGCTTTGTCTAGTGTTCCTACAGATATTGAAGTTACACCTTACTTTACTTCTGCCACCATTAGTTGGAGTGGCACTGCCGACAGCTATAAAGTTCGTTATGTAGGTCCTTCTGATTCAGAGACGGATCTTGCTACCATTATCTTAAGAACTGATGATGTTTGGGGAGATGGCAGCGGCTATCAAATGCTAATCGATGCTGATGCTACAGCTTATGGCACTATTATTCCCGAAAATGGTCCGTTGATCGATGGCGGTGATGCAGATCCTTCGGTCTATGCTGAATTTGAATATAAGATTCCAGAAAATGCTGATGGTGCTTTGAACACATCCAACATTGTTCTTGATAACCAGGTATCCATCCAGATTCCAGCGGGTACATATGATTTCTGCATAACTAATCCGACACCTGGTGACAAAATGTGGATTGCCTCCCAAGGTGGAAACGTAGGTGGTCGCCATGACGACTATGTGTTTAAGGCAGGATATATATATGAGTTCTATGTTCATTCTGGAGGAACTAATGATGCTACCGACCTAAACATTACCGCAGGAATGTATAATTGGGATGAAGCCATTACTATTGACGATGCAACCAGCCCTCTCACCATAGAAGGACTTGAACAGGAGACAACCTATTTGCTCCAGGTAATCGGCATCAAGGATGGCGAAGAATTTGCTTCTGACATTACATCCTTCACTACATTCACGAAAGACCTGGTTTTGAGTAGTGATGCCAATAATTCTAGTCTGATTGAAACATACGATGGAATGACGGTGAATGTCACTCTTGATGGTCGTACATATAGGAAGAACGGCACTTGGCAGACAATCTGCTTGCCCTTCAACGTAGAACTGGCTGGCAGCCCGCTTGAAGGTGCTGATGTCAGAACTGCTGAGGCTGCAAATGTGGTGGACAATTGTCTTATCATAGATTGCTTGACTCCTGTTTCTAAGATAGAGGCCGGTGTTCCTTATGTCATCAGATGGGAAAGCGGTGAGGACATTGTTGATCCTATATTTAATGATGTCGTTATTGATTCATACGATGGTAATTATATTAGTTTGTCTGATGTTACTTTCTATGGTATCTATCAATATTGGGAAAACTCTCCTGATCCAGACTACAGCCGCTATTATTATGTGAATGGTAGTCCGGCGCTTGTGTCCTTTGGTAATGGTGCAGAACTTCTTTCTTTTGACGCTTATTTCAGTGTGCAATCAAGTCTCAACGAAACGTTACAAGGAGTTGCCATAAATACGGGCGACATGAGTATAGATGACCTGATAGCAACAGGCATCAGCCTGATGGAAGATGGAAGAAGTCAAAAGGAAGGCGATGCTATCTACAATGTTGCTGGTCAGCGCCTCAGCAAGAAGCAAAAGGGCGTCAATATTGTAAATGGCAAGAAGGTCGCGATTAAGTGAGTAACAAGGCAGAACTTGCTCAGGCTTGTTCGAACGTGAGCGAGCTCGGTGAAGCCAAGCTCATTGTGAAGTAAGACAGGTCATAAGCTAACGCTATAACAAATCATCTCCGTCCTCTTGCAGGGCGGAGATGATTCTTTTATGCCTGGCAGTTACATTATTACAGGACAAGCACTCCCCAATACAACGCAAAACAGGCTGACAGCCTTTCAGCCATCAGCCTGCTTCTGTACTCCGAGCCGGGGTCGAACCGGCACAGGTTTCCCTATCGGTGTTTGAGACCGACGCGTCTACCGATTCCGCCATCGGAGCTTTAACCGGCTGCAAAGGTAAGAAAAAAAGTTCATAGTTCATAGTTCATAGTTCATAATTTTTGTTTTTATTGCTTATTTTGTGCTTTTTCTCCTTAATCTTTAATCTTTATTCCCTAATCTTTTTATAACTTTGTGCATGCTAAACCATGAATCATGAAGTTTTGTGCCTCACTATTTGGCATGCTGCCTTTGACGTTGTTCGCTAAGTCGAGTCATCCTAATATTATATATATAATGTGTGACGACATGGGGTATGGCGACCTGGGATGTTATGGGCAGAAGCTCATCGCTACCCCCTGCATCGACCGTATGGCAGCGGAAGGGATGCTGTTCACTGATGCCTATGCCGGTTGTCCTGTGAGTGCGCCCAGCCGTTGCTCGTTCATGACGGGCCAGCATACAGGTCATGCGAAGATAAGAGGCAACCGCGAGTACTGGGGTCGCTCTGTACTCAGGCAGAATATGTTTGCAGGGAATGCCGACTACTATGTCATCGGGCAGGAGCCTTACGACATGACTCAGCCCATCATCCCTGAACTTTTCAAGGAGAAGGGCTATCATACGGGCATGTTCGGCAAGTGGGCCGGCGGCTATTGGAACTACGACTATCCCGACACTTATGCCTGCCTGCCCGATGGCAACACAGACACCAGCAAGAGCAGGGAAAGTTCATCGTGCTCCCTGCCCAACCTCAGGGGTATAGACTGCTTTTATGGTCCTGTCTGTCAGCTTCAGGCCCACAGCTATTATCCCAACTTCCTGAACCGATACGACCCAGAGGGTAGGGGCGACAAGCATCTGGTGGCAGAGGTCTTAGAAGAGAATATCAAGTATCCTGGAGTGAATTCCGGCAGCATGGATTATGAAAAGCGCCCTCAATACTCAGCCGACCTCATCCATCGCTATGCCCTTGAGTGGCTCGATCGGCAGAAGAAGGATGAACCTTTTCTGGGCATCTTCACCTATACTTTGCCGCATGCCGAACTTTGGCAACCAAATGACTCTATCGTTGAACGCTATCATGGCATCTTTCCAGCTGAGGAGGAACGTTCTTACAGGATAGATGCCTGGAGTTGGTACTACGGTGGTGAGGACAAACATGCCCAGTTTGCTGCCATGATTACGCGGTTGGACTATTACGTCGGGGAGATATTGGAGAAACTGAAAGACAAAGGTCTTGATAAGAACACGCTCGTCATCTTTACCAGCGACAACGGCCCTCACGAAGAAGGTGGGGCAGATCCTCACTTCTTTGGGCGTGATGGAAAGCTGCGAGGCATCAAGCGAAGCACTTACGAAGGCGGTATTCGCATCCCGTTTATCTGTTGGGGAGCAGGCATTCCGAAAGGCAAAGTCAGCCATCATCAACTGGCTTTCTACGACCTCATGCCAACCTTCATGGAGTATAGTGGCGCGTTCTCGGAGAGGGAAATCAAGGAACACAGCCTCGATTCTCCTCGTTATGACGGCATTTCCTTCTGCCCAACTTTGCTTGGAAAGGACAGGAAACAACAGAAGCACGAGTTCCTCTATTGGGAGATGAGCGACGGTCCGACGCAAGTTATTGGCGTTCGTCAGGGCGATTGGAAACTGGTTGTCAGTCAGGGAAAGCAGTTCCTCTATGACCTCAAGAGAGACATTCACGAGGACCACGACCTCAAGGATCTGTATCCCGACAAGCTTGCCGAACTCATCGGCATTGTCCATCGCGAACACACGGACAGTCCTCTCTTCCCGATTACTATTCCAGAATAGGCTGTTAGCGGCTTTCGGGGAACTTGTTCCTTGAGGTATTCAGATAACTTCAATATAGAAGCTGAAAGGGCGAAAGCCGTCGTTGCAACTAATCATTGCACTCATTGGGTTCTTCATCCAACCGTCGAAGAAATTGCCTTCGCCTTTGGCCAGAGACTCTACGAACTCTCGCATCGAAGACCACGCAGACGGACACATCCCATCGGGACACTTCCCATCTATAGAAACCCACTGTTGCCCTTCCCTGACATCACAAGCGTGTTCTATGGGATTCTCGTATTTTTGCATCAGGTCAGGATAGACCGTCTGTCGTATAGCTGTTATGCGTACCTTGTTCATGCTGGCTTTTGGGGATAAATGTGGTAAAAGAAGAGAGGCTGAGTGCTTGCTTTGACTCAGCCTCTCCTTGTGTGTTTGCTTGGAAGATACTACTTCCCGAGGTCGATGCTTGCGCACCAACCGCCGTTGCGAGCCATGTGTATGGGCAGTACGGAACCGCTGTTGACTCTGCTCTCCTTGCGGAGGTAGTCCATGGCAATGATGTGGGCATTGATGCCGTCCTCAAAGCTTGTCATCCTGTAGTCCTTGCCTGCGGGCAGGAAGTCGAGCTTGAGCTGCAGGTCACGCTCCGTGCTGTTGGTGATGCCACCGATGAACCACTTGTTGCCTTTGCGCTTTGCCGTCACGCAATACTGACCGGCTTCTGCAGCGATGACATGTGTCTCGTCCCAGTTGACAGGCACGCTCGTGAGGAAGTCGCGGCAGTCGGGCCACTGGTCGTAGCGGCAGGGGTTGTCCATCAGCATCTGCAGGTTGCTCTCGGCAAGCACGAAGATAGCCAGGTTGAACACCTTTGTGCCGACGCCCGAGCAGATGGGACGACCGCCATGATGGCGCTCGGGCTGGTAGTTCAGCATAGAGCCCGGGGTGTAGTCCATGGGTCCGACAGCATTTCTGATGAAGGGCAGCCACACACTATTATCGGGTTTGCAACTGCCGTTATACTCCATGCCGCGTACACCTTCGTAGGTCAGGATGTTGGGATACTTGTAGTCCAAGCCGCTGGGATGGAATGCACCGTGGAAGTCCACGAAGATGTGATGCTTGGCTGCCTCCTTGGCAACGCGTTCGTAGAAGTTGATCATCCATTGGTCCTGACGGTCCATGAAGTCGATCTTTGTGCCCTTGATGCCCCACTCCTCAAACTTCTGGAAGAGGTCCATGTGGTGCTCTACTGTGAGCCAAGGCAGCCAGAGGATGACGCCCACGCCCTTGCTCTTGCCGTAAGCGATAATCTCGGGCAGATGCACTTCGGGATTGGTCTCGAAGGGGTTGCGTGTGTTGAGCGCCCAACCTTCATCTATGAGGATGTAACCCACACCATTGCGGGCTGCGAAATCAATGAAGTACTTGTAGGTGTCGAGGTTGATGCCCGATTTGAACGTTACATCAGGGCCGAAGGGAATGCCGTTGAGCCAGTCCCAGCAAGTCTGTCCGACCTTAATCCAATCGGTCTCTCCAATAGCGTTGGCGGGTGCAAGACGAACAGGCATTGTGCTCTCCACCAATTGCCCGTCGCTCTGAGTGATGAGCATATAGCGCCAAGGGAATGTGCGAGTGCCTTGTGTCTTGGCTACATAGTCGGCTTCCTTGAGAATGTTATGGCTTCGGTCGCCGCGGTCCTCATATTCGATGGGGCACTTTGGCTGGATGATGGAGAAAGCGTTGGTGCCTTCGCCAACGGATTTGAGGAAGACGCCTGCATAGTCGAACAGGTCGAACTCGGAGATGAGGACTTTCTGCTTCTCACCCATAACGAGGATGGGCAGTTCGCTCATCTTGTCGTCAGCCTTCCATGCATTGCTCTCGACGACTGAGTAGTTCTCTTCGCAGCTTGTCTTGAAGCCGCCGGGCTGTTGCAGGACGAGCTTTGCCGGGGTTGCCAGCTGCCATGTTCCGTCCTCGCTCATCACTTCGATTTCACCCTTCAAGGCGGTGATGAAGCGGTAAGCTACGCCGTCGTTATAGACACGCCACTCCACCTTGTAGCCTCCGCCGAAGGTGAGCGTGAGCAGGGTATAGTTGTTCTCTACCTTGCTGAACTTGAGGGGATGAATGGGTGTGATGGTCTCGTTGACCTTTGTCACCTTTTTGCCCTTCAGTGCAGGCTTCTCTCCGAGGGTGCGGTCGCTGAGGGTCAGGCCGATGCGGTTCTGCTTGAAGAGCAGTTCGCCGTGGCTCTCGACATCGTAGTAGATACGGTCGGAGACAGTTACCGTTACTTTAGTCTGTCCGTCGGGACTTGTTGCGCTTACTATCTTCTGCGCGTTAGCGGCAAAACTCGAAAGGAGCAGAACCGCAAGGAAAAGTGACTTCTTCATATTGTCAGTTTTAGTGAATGGTAATCTTATAAGGCTATGTGTCAAAACGCGGCGTGCCGTGTTTGTCATTTCGGCGTGTCGAATTGCTCATCTCGACGTGTCGCGTTGGCAAACATGGCGTGCCGCGTTTTTCAACACTTACTTTTCAATCTCCAGGAGCTCAACGGTGAAGATGAGGCAGGAGAAGGGAGGAATCTTTGCCTGCTCGCGGTCCTTGTAGGCCAGTTCCTGCGGAACATAAAGCATCCACTTGCTGCCTACGGGCATCATGCAGAGGGCTTCTGTCCAACCAGGAATGACGCCAGAGACAGGGAACGAAACGGGCTTGTTACGCTTATAGGAGCTGTCGAACTCAGTTCCGTTGATGAGGTGACCTTCGTAGTTCACCTTCACCTTCGATTCCTTTGTGGGAATCTCGCCAGTGCCCTGAGTCAGCACCTTGTACTGGAGGCCGCTGGGAGTCACCTTCACGCTGTCCTTCTTGGCATTAGCCTTGAGGAACTCCTCACCTTCAATACGGTTTGCGCCGTATTTCTTCTCCATGTTCACCTTGTGGTAGTAGTCCATCTGCTTCTTCACAAGTCTCTGCGTGCTGTCCATCGAAACGGTAGCGTTCTCGCCGGAGAAGCCGTCGCGGAAGCCCTTCACGAAGAGCACCTTGTTCAGGATGTCTGTGCTGTCGTTCACTTGCTTGGAGACACCAGGATAGATCTGCTCCTCCACCTGCTGACGAATCTCGATGCCAGCCAGGCGAGCCTTCTCTTTCTTGTCTGCTTCAGTGAGGCTTGTCTGCTCAAAGCCCTTCAGGAAGTCGGCAACATAAGTTGTGTCAACGCCCAGGCGCTGAGCCAGATAACCTTTCAAACCATTAGAATTGGCACGACCGAAGTGGTAGCTGAAAGTGTCAACACTAACCGTATCGACCACTTCGACGGGTTGCTTTGATTTGCTCTTCTTGCCAGTCTTCTTGGCAGCACCTGCGCCCAATGAAATGCAGGCGCAGAGTGCAAATAGAATAAACTTCTTCATTGTTTCTTCTTTTTGTAGATAGAAGAAGATAGAGGAAGATATGCGGTTATCGCCGCGAAGATAAAGGACAATACAAATGTATTCTATCTCCTTTTATCTCCTTTTATCTTCTTCTACCTTCTCCTATCTCCTTCTATTTATCGATTCCAAGCAGTTCAATCTTGAAGATGAGGCAAGAGAATGGAGAAATCTTGCCAGCCTCACGCTCGCCATAAGCCTGCTCCTGAGGAATGTAAACCATCCAAGTAGAGCCGACAGGCATGTTTGTCAGAGCCTTTGTCCAACCTGGGATAACTTGGTCGCAACGGAACTTAGCAGGCTCGCCGCGCTGATAGCTGCTGTCGAAGATAGTGTCGTTGAGGAGCTTGCCCTCGTAGTTCACGCTAACCTTGTTGGTGTCGGCAGGAATGGCACCTTTGCCCTCAGTGATGACCTCGTAGTAAACACCGTCGCCCAGTTCCTTGATGCCTTCCTTCTTGGCAATCTTGGCCATGTAGTCCTCGCACTCCTTCTTCCAGTCGCCGAACTTCTCAGCCATCACTCTAGCCTTAACGGTCTGCATCATTGTCTGCATAGTCTGAGCAGCCTCGTCAACAGTCATCTTGCAATCCTTGCCGCTTGCACCAGAGATGAAGCCGGCCAAGAGGTTCTGCAGGCTTACCTGGCGAGTGCTGTCTTCACCGAAGATTTCATAGCTGAGGCCAGGAATCCACTGCTGAGCAATCTGCTGACCCATCTGGATGCCTGCATAGTAAGCAGCCTTCTTCTTGCTGTCGCCAGCGTTAGCACCTTCTGTCAAACCCTTGAAGAACTCGTCCATGTATGTTGTATCGACACCCATGCGCTGGGTCAGATACTCCTTCAGGCCTTGAGTCTGAGCCACACCGACAGCATAGGTCAGGGTGTCAACGTCGTCCTTCAGGTTAGCTTTGGGAGTGCCATTTGTGCAACTTCCCATGATAGCAGCCACTACAACGGCTGCGAGAATAGAAAACTTTTTCATGTTGTTTGTTTAATTATGAATTTAGTTATTTTGAATTTTGAATTTGTCAAAGCACTTTGATGAGCTCTACGTCGAAGATGAGCGTGCTGAACGGCGGGATGCTTGCACCTGCGCCTTGCTCTCCGTAAGCCAACAGATAGGGGATGGTGAAGCGGAACTTTGCACCTTCCTTCATCAGTTGCACGCCTTCGGTCCAGCCTGTGATGACCTGGTTGAGGCCAAAGTCGGCGGGCTCGCCACGCTTGTAGCTGCTATCGAAGACAGTGCCGTCGAGCAGACGTCCCTCGTAATGGCAGCGAACGGTGTCGGTAGCCTTGGGACTCTTGCCCGTTCCTTCCTGAAGGACTTCATACTGCAGGCCGCTCTTCGTGACGGTCACGCCGGGCTTCTTGGCATTTGCGTCGAGGTAAGCCTTGCCCTCGGCAATGTGAGCCTGAGCCTCTTCCTTCTGCTTCTTGGTGAAATACTCTTGCAGCATCATCTGTGCCTCGCGAGCGGAGAAGGCCGTTTCCTTGCCCTCAATCACATCGGTGATGCTCTTTGCGAAGTCCTCGATGTTGAAGTTCTCAATGTTCATGCTTTTTATCTGTTGGCCGATACCAAGGCCAAGTGCATAGCTAATTTTGTCCACTATCATTATTTACTTTTTAACGATTTACTATTTACTATTTTATAACGCGGCGCAAAGATACGAAAAAATGAAGAATGAAGAATGAAGAATGAAGAATTATTTTCGCTTTTGTGCAGCTTCAGCTTTATAAAAAGGGAAAAGAGAGCCTAAACAATAACATGAAAGCCCCCAAATGCGAACATTTAGGAGCTTTCATGCATTTTCTGTCTTTCACTTTCTTACTTTATCACGACTTTTCGTCCGCCAACGATGTTGATACCACGTTGCGTTTTGCTCAGGCGCTGTCCGGCAAGATTATAGATGGCCTCTTCATTATGAATTATGAATTGTGAATTATGAATTGACTCAATTCCTGTCATCGTATCTGCTGTGAAGTAGCCTGGGCTTGATGTGCCGCCATCGGGACGGGCATAGGTGTTGTCGAGGAAGTTGCTGTTGTATGCCGTTCCATTGCCGCCGACAAGCGACGAGCAGTTCGAGAACATGAGGTCCGACGCGGCTGTAGTTCTGCTCCAGTCATTAGCGCAGCAGATGGTGGTCAAACGATTACAGCCTAAGAACATTTGCCCCATGTCCGTCACCCTGCTGATATCGAACGAGCTGACATCCACCATCTTCAGATTCTCGCAGCCCTGGAACATCGCCACCATCTTTGTTACCTTACCAGTGTTGAACGTGCTCAGGTCGAGCGTCTTCAGCGACCGGCACAGGAGGAACATATTGCACATGTCCGTCACATTCTCCGTGTTGAGGTTCTCCAGTCCCTCGATGCTCTCCATATTCGGCAGGCTCTGCATCACGTACGTTTCGGGGTTCATTCCGCTGTAGAACATGTCCCTAGTCGAAGTCAGCGGAGCAAACTTCATCGATGGGTGGATGACGGCCTTGGTAACTTTCTTGTAGTAGTCAGTGAAGCGAACGGCACTGGGGTTGTTCACAGGGTCGTAGAGTTCAGTCACACCCGATCGGGAAGGCATCTGACTGTCGTAGTAATAGGTCAGCGTGCCAGTTTCTGCCACAAAATCAGTATAGACCTCCCTCTTCGCGCGCACGGGGCGGACACATAGGCCTTGGTAGCGGTAGGTGAATACTAATGGAGATCCACCATTAGTAAATTTAGTAAACGCAAGGGTATATTCACCGTTATAAGGGAAGTAGATAAAACGTGAATAGTAATAACCCAGATGATTAACATCTTCGAGACTCGAACCTTCATCATACATGCCGCCAGCAGGCAGGAAAATGCTATTACCATTAATCTTGCTTGTAATCAGCATACCATAATTCTCGGAACCATCTTTACCTGTCTTGGCTGTCCACTCCATTGTTGTGTAGTCAGTGTTGAAGAGTTCTTCATATTGTTTATATTCCGGTGTCTGCCACTCACCGCCCCAATTGACTGTTGCGGCATCATCCTCTGGCAGCAGTTCTGATAAGTCATCAAAATAACCATTATAGCCATAATCGTAATGTGGGCAGTACTTCGTAAATGTATTTTCTGAGCCTTTGCACCACTTGTAAGTGCTCCAGCTGTAGTTGCTCTTTGGCTCTGTCTCGCCCCAAGCGAAGTAGTCGCCGTATTCTTCTGGGCTGTTGGCACCAACGTTGCAGGTTGCCCAAAGTGTACCGCTTGGCAGGCCAAGGTCAACATATTCGTGCTCTTTCTCTGGATTACGCACGGGGCGGATGCTCAGACCATAGCAGCGATTCTGGGTGTCATTGGGAGTGTTGCTGGTCGTAGTGAAGCTGAAGTCGCGAGCCAGGAAATTGCTGGGCCTGGCAACGTCGCGCGACCAGTAGAAGGCACGCGATCCGTCATTAATAAGATCCGTGTCCATGAGAATGCCGGCAGCAGGCAGGAAGATGCTGTTGCCGTTCAGCTTGCTTGTGATGAGCATGCCGTAGGTGTCATTCTGAAAAGTCTTCTTCACCGTAGTGTATTCCGAGTTCATGAGCTCATCGAACTGCTCCATGCTTGGCATCCTCCACGAACTGCCCCATTTCGCTGTTGCTGCATCATCTTTGTCTTCGAGTGCATCCAGCCCATCGAATGTCCCATAGTATTCTGCTGTACAATACTTCGTCATGGAATCGTTCGTGCCTGCGCAATACTTGTAGGTACTCCAGCTATAGTTGCTCTTGGAATCTGTCTCGGCCCAAGCGAAGTAGCTGCCATACTCTTCGGGCGTTGTTGCTCCGATGTTGCAAGTTGCCCAAAGTGTACCGCTTGGCAGGCCAAGGTCAACATAATCGTGCTGCTGTGCGTTAGTTGTCAGGTCTGTTATCAAGTCTTGTGTTGCCTGATTGTCAGGACCAATCACTACCCAATCCTGCTGCACGTCGGTCGTTGTGCCGGCATAGAACACATGGTAGCTGTCGCCAATGTAGGCACCTGCGGGATAGCGAATGCCGATGTTCGAGTCGAACTTGCACTTGGACTCTACGGGCAACTCTACACTTGCAGACTCATTGCCGTAACATGCCAGTATGGAGTTATCTTGGATGTAGAGCGTACCGCCGTCATCGAAGAAGCCGTAGCCGTCGCCTTGGCTAATGACTTTCGTTCCGTCTGTGATTTTCAACGTTGACGCATCGCTATTATAGATTCCTCCGTTTCTGTCGCCTGTTGCTGTAATCCAAAGCTTTCCTCCGCCTGAAATGGTTGTCTTGACTACGGCGTTTGTGTCGAAGCCTGTCCAGTCGGTAGCTGTTATACTGTTATTGCCTCGTGCAATAATCTTGAGGTCGTAGCATTCTTTATTGTATAAACCTTTCACGCCTTCTATCTTGGCGTCGTAGAGCACGAGCGTTGGATAGATGCCGCTCCAGCCGAGACCTGAGGATTCGTCGTAGAAGTAGGCTGTGCCCTCCTTAAGGCCTGGGATGTCGTAGAAGTTGAGCGATGTAAGCTCCTCGCCGGCAACGTACACGCCGTATTTCTTCACATCGTAGTTCACCGTGACTGGCATCCAGCCTGCTACCGCATTGCCCGTGTTGAATTCATACTCTATCTTCTGCGGTATCTTCTTCAAGTCTTCGGACACCACCAGCCATCCGCTGGCTGTTACCTTTGGCGTCTTGCTCACACCATCTATCTTCAGGGCTCGGATGCGTGAAGCATCGGTCGTGTTGACAAAAAGCGTCCAGCAGTTGTTGTTGCTGCTGCCATAGCTATTTACTGTGAAGCGACGAGTGGATGACTGACTGCCAACAGTTATGTTATCTGAATTTGTCAGAGACGTATTGTTGTCGAGGTTCAGATTGGTCAGGTAGTTGTCATTACATTTTAGTTCTGTCAGCTTTGTGTTATTTGATAAGTTTAGCTGGTCGATTTTGTTAGAGTAGCAACTTAATACCTCTAACTCTGTATTCTTTGAGAGATAGAGATAACTTATTTTATTTCCTTGGCAACTCAGTTCTTTTAACAACGTGTTCTTCGACACATCGAGTGAGGAGAGTTGATTATTAGAGCAATACAAATCAGTCAGTTCGGTATTCTTCGACACATCGAGCGAGGTGAGTTGATTTCTGTAGCACCGTAATGTGGTCAGATTGGTATTTCTCGACACATCGAGCGAGGTGAGTTGATTATGGTTGCACTCTAATGTGGTCAGATTGGTATTCAACCTTACATCGAGCGAGGTGAGTCGATTACTGTGGCACACTAATATGGCCAGTTTAGAATTACAACTTACATCGAGCGAGGTGAGTCGATTATCTAAACACGACAATTTGGTCAAATTGGTATTCTTCGACACATCGAGCGAGGTGAGTTGATTACCGGAGCATTGCAACTCGGTCAGTTCGGTATTCTTTGTTACATCGAGCGAGGTGAGTTGATTAGTGCTGCAATCCAAACTGGTCAGTTCGGTATTCTTTGATACATCGAGCGAGGTGAGTTGATTATTATAGCAATTCAAAAGTATCAGTTTGGTATTTTTTGATACATCGAGCGAGGTGAGTTGATTACCTAAGCAATTCAAACTGGTCAGTTCGGTATTCTTCGACACATCGAGTGAGGTGAGTTGATTATTAGAGCAAAACAACGTGGTCAGTTTGGTATTCTTTGATACATCGAGCGAGGTGAGTTGATTATTGAAGCAATACAAATAGGTCAGTTCGGTATTCTTTGACACATCGAGCGAGGTGAGTTGATTTTTGTAGCATTGCAAATTGGTCAGTTTAGTAAAATACTCGATACCCTGCAAAGAGGAGATACCCTTCTCATTTGCAAAAATTTCCGTTATACTTGCAAGTTTGGCATCGGAGATGGTACTTCCGACACTGACACCAGTCTTTGACGAGATGTATGAGCGGAAGCTGGGATCGGGGAAGTTGGTGGCGTTGAGCACCACAGAGGCTTTAACTGTCTGCGCTCCAAAGAACATGGCAAGGAGCAAGTGGAGGAGTAATAGTTTCTTCATAGTCTGTATTTGTTTAGTGGTTAATTATTGTTTGTTTTGTATGTTTCTGCGGACAAAGATAGGAGTTTTAATTCAAAATTCAAAATTATTTAATTCAAAAATAATGATAGAACATCAAAACCGTTATCTTCGACCACGAATGACACTAATTGACACAAATTTTATTTAATGGAACACAAAGACACGAAGAGACGAAGATCTACGCCACTGAACAGAAGACACAAAGCTGCTCCGGCCAGAACCTTTGTGTCTTTACAACATGGGGAGTTACTTAGTGTCTTTGTGACTTTGTGTTTG
>OCVV011340702.1_pt1 | contig 17604 bp, 11 predicted proteins | sample 1539721 | NCBI WGS metagenome assembly OCVV01 (sample SAMN02144230, study PRJEB22623) | gut metagenome | biome: sheep rumen | host: Ovis aries | place: New Zealand | reverse complement strand
AAACCCGAGAACTGGCTGTGTTCCGTTTGAATTTACCTTACCCTGAATATTACACTATTATTTTCTGTTTTCATACCTTAATGTCATTGGCCCCGTCCTCCCGTTCATACGAATCTTTGTGTTCGCTGAACATGGGCTGTCCGTTCTTGCCGATGCTGAACTCGCCCCTCTCACCAGTCCTTACAAGGCCGACATCGTAGCCGAAGGCCTTTGTAGCAATCGTGTTAGTGCCGCGCCTGTCCATCGTGTCACGGATCAGTTTTTCCTTCTCCGCGATTTTAGCCTCGCGATAGTTGTGCCCCTTGTATATGCCGGCATCCTTCTCCTCCTCGACCTGCTGTTTCGCCTGTGCGATACGAGCATCGATGTCTCGAATGAATCGGTTCGGCTTAGGCTTCCCCGACCTTTCCTCCTTTCCGTCCGTCGCCCGGGCATAGGTCTGGGGGTCAATGTTGGTCTGGCCTTTCACCAGTGCCTCCTCGAAATCGACATAACCGCCGCTTAATCCTGTTTTTATCCCTTCCTTTGCAGTTTTTGTCCATTCACTGGATTCCCTTTTGATGGGGCCGCCAACTGTTTTGGCCTGGTCTACCGTTGACTGGACTTTGGCGATGTACTTCTCGAAGAGGGCATCGCCAACTTTTCTCTTTTCTTTGTTATCCATAATAAATACCTCACCTAAAGTTGTTAAGCATTCTGTACCTGTCATATAGGAGAATGCCCTCCTCCTTAACAAAAATCTTTCGGAGAGTCAGACGAAGATAACGTCTACGCGAAGGCCTGGGACGGCACGGCTGCCAGCATGAAAGCCATGACAGATGCCGCGGCACGCATCCCAGCCTTCTTCCCATTTAGCCTCTTTACAGTTCCCGTTTCCTCTTTTCTCTTTCCTCGTTTTTATGGGTGTTATCTGCGGCGGACGCGGGACCGTATTTTCCTCCGTTGGGACAAGATATCCCGCAAGGACAGCTCTGCCCGCGATATAGGCTCTCTTTTGTGTTATATGAGCTTGCAGCCTTCTGTCGGCGGAAGCAGGAAATGGCGAGTGAAAGATATTGCTGTAGGACGGTATACAGGTGCATTTCGCACGTTGCCCGGTGCTGCCGGCGGTGAGGCCTACTTTTCGCAGGTGGTACGGGCCGGGTATGAATCGTGCGGAAGGCTTCCGGCGCTGATGCCTGGTGTGGAAATCTATGGGGACGGCGATGAGAGACGGAGACGGAATGGAACGCGGGACCCGATATGTTCCCCGGGGATGTGCCTGCGGAAAATGGACGGGAGGGGACGTCCGTGATGTATTAGGCCGTCCCGTGAATCATCAGATACCTGCGGATTCTGATACGGAACAGCACTCCCTGCTGCGGAAGAGCGGAGATGGATGTCGGGAAAGGACAGGAGAGGCTGTAGATTTGTCCCGGGCGCCGGGGGCTGTTATGCTTTCGTATCGTTTACTGTATCCGTTTATATATCTGTTTCGGATATATTTCTGTATGAAAGAAGCTGTATGATCCGAAAGGCGGAGAAACGGCAGGACGTATCCTATAGCGTATGCCCTGCCTGTAAATGTTCGTATCCTATAGCGTATGCCCTGCCTGTAAATGTTCGTATCCTATAGCGTATGCCCTGACTGTGAATGTTCGTACCTTATAGCATAAGCCGTACCCGTGGATGTTCGTACCTTATAGCATAAGCCGTACCCGTGGATGTTCGTATCCTATAGCGTATGCCCTGCCTGTAGATGTTCGTACCTTATAGCATACGCCGTACCCGTGGATGTCGTATCCTATAGCGTACGCCCTGTCTGTGGATGTTCGTATCCTATAGCGTATGCCTTATCCGAGGATGTTCGTATCCTGTAGCGGCAGAATATTCTCTTTAATTCGTATCTTATACTGTACGTATTTTCTGTTTCTTTTATACCACGGCCAGAGCCCGGGACCCGCTTTTCTGCGTATCCTATACTGTATTCCTTTTCGTGGAAGAGAGCGTCCGTTCCAGCGCGAGCCCGTATCTTTTTTCGTATCTTATACTGTATTTCTTTTTTCCCTGTTTCCTTACGAATTCATACACGTCGGTATCTTCCGGATTCGTATCCTATACTGTATCTCTTTTCGCCCACTGTCTTTTGGCGGACAGAAGACGGGTATGTATCCTTACCGTATGGTTTATACTGTCAGGAGGTTGCTTAAGACCGGAAGACCGGAGGTGTACGGATGAAGGATGCAAAGAGAGTAGGTAAATTAATGTCGTTTTTTCTCTTTATTCTTTTATTGTTCTCTTCTCGTTCTCTTTTTCTCTTTATTTCCCCTGTCGTGGATGACTGTTTATGCTCTGATCTTTTCCGTTATTTCGACGGTACGAGACGGGGACGGTATTATTTCATTTCTTTTTCTTTGTCTTTCTGTTTTTATTTGATGTCGTTATTTTTGCCCGGGAATATATTGATATAGTTTTTGGCCATGTTTCGCCAGACGGGGACGGGGTCGATGAAGGGATTGATATTGCCCTGTAATGTGTTTACAGGATGATCGGCGGGAGGAACGCGTTATCGTATCGCCTGCGGCCTTTAAAGAGATAAATATTATTTTTTTTCTTTATTTGGGCCCCGGCAATGGGAATGTCAGTTCTTGCGCATTTGTTCTGTAGGATCTCGTCGGGAGGAGAGGATATAGTTCTGTCTATGCTGTTAAAAGAAAGAAGATATAAATTTTCATCTTTTTTTGGGCGTTTTGGCACGCTTCATTTTGCAGGTTATCGCCAGGAACATTTGACTCAGAGGCGTATGGAGGAGCTTGTGGCTTGGAGCGGAGTCGGTGTCATTTTCTACTGTGCATGTGCATAAGGGTGAAATGACACCACACTCTCTAACCCTTGAAAACACTGGGTTTCCAGACGATTCCATGTTACCCGAGTTTAAAACTTGGGTAACACTATTTGACACCAGTGTTTCCTTCAGCAAGGTGTATTCATCTCTGCCTCTGAGGTATCTGTATCCTTGTCGCGGCTACGTGTGATCTAATATGCATTTCTGGGCATGTGCCTTGAGCTTCTGGCCCTGCGTAGGAAGGATATCCGGAACCGCCCAAGATTGTCTATAGGATTTCTTCCGCGAGGTTGCCTTTGAGTCCGCCATATCAGCTCTTCAGGTACAGGAACATGTTTTGTTCACCCCAGACTTTTCTATCTGTGAAAGAATGTCGTCATTTCTGTTCATATGGAAGGCACAAGGTTTTTTGTTCCTGTGTTCGCATACGCAGTTTTTGCGCCAAGTAAATAAATACTCAATATTGAGTTGGCGCAATGTTGCGCCAATCTACTATGTACTTCCTTGGTCTGTGCCTTGAGCTTCTGGCCCTGCGTCGGAAGGGCATCCGGCTTCCCCCAAAATAGTCTACGGGATTATTTCAGCTTACTGTTTGTTCATTATTCAGGATATAGTTTGAGCTGAGCTGTATTAGGGACAGGATTTCTATTGACGATTTTCCCTCTTTACGACTCGATAAGAAGGTTTGGTTTTGAATCTGCGGATAGATAAGAATCTTGATGGCGCGACCTAAGTTGCCTGTTGCCTGTTTATTAGAGTGATTCAAAAAATACTAATAGTTTAGCAGCAGGGGCGTACTATTACGCTTGTAGATTGTTTACGCTTATACCAATGAAAATGATATACTTATGGCATAACAGTGCCTTTTGATGTAGCACCCAGTACCGGATATGAGAGCCGCATCTCAACATCAATGAAATTGAAAATTTAGGCATACAGGAAACAGGCGATGTCACCCGTTGGTATTAACTCCTGAAGTGCTTTCTCAAAAGGACGCGTGTTCACGAAAAGCATGCAGGAATATCGTGAACAAAAATGACGTATAAACCGCCCAAATGGAACGGAAATTCAATATAAGATAAATGTTCAGGATATCAACTGTTATCTTGGACACAAACGGAGAGGACATTATGGATAAGGTTTACGGCTATGCCCGTTGCAGCACAAATGAGACAAAGCAAAATATTGATCGTCAACGGCGCGAACTTGTAAAGGGAGGCGTTCCTGCAGAAAATATCTATTTCGAATACGATCACGGGACCAACGATGACCGCATAGAACTAAATCGACTCATGCATATTGTAGAACCTGGGGATACTATTGTCACAGTAGAGGTGTCTAGATTAGCTCGGAGCACCCAAAAGCTTTGTGAAATAATCAAGAATATTCAAGAAAAGCAGCTGAGACTTCTTATTTGCAACAGTGTCACATTTGATTGCAGGCCTGGGCATGATACGGACGTAATGACTAAGGGTATGATCCAAATGTGGGGTGTGTTTGCGGAGCTGGAGGGCGAAATCATCAGACAGAGGATTAAGTCTGGTATGGCAAATGCGAAGGCCAAGGGAAAAAAGATTGGTCATCCCGCGACGACGAGGGATTCCATTCCGAGTTTGTTCTATAAAAAATATCCGCTGTACAAGAACGGCTCCATTTCCATTACTGATCTTGCGCATCTTTGTGAGTGTAGCCGCACAACTGTCTATAAATATATTAAAATAATAGAGGCGCGATGAGCTTTGGTAAATAGATCCGGAGGATGATCCATATTTACAGCCGGCGATTGAGAAACCGAACTCTATACGAAGACCGGTTAACCCTAGACTCCTGAATACACACTTGCTGCTTTTGTGTACATGTCAGCAAACTCCTTTCTCAGGTCAGCCGGAGATATGATCTCTGCTTCAGCTCCAAAACGGATAAAATACTGGCGAGCCTGCATCCTGGTGCATTGGAAGTGGTGGCATCCGGATTCATCAGTCTTATGCATTGCGGGGCGCAGAAACAGTGTATTCTTATACATTTTCTCACCGATTTTGCTGAGGCGCACAACAATTTCTTCCTCTTCCCCAATGAGGAAAGCGACGGTATTGCTGTTTATCTTTTGACGGATTTCCTTTTTTTCAGCCGCAGAGAGCATACCGCTGCGGCTTGTTTTTTTGCTCAGGACAGTGAGTTTACGGATACGGCAGAGACGAATGGAAGCAATCTTCTCATCCCGGCGAAGGCCGCCTGCCTCAACAGATTTACCGATAAGATAATGATAGAGGTGGGATTCGTTTGGGTAGATCCCGAAAGGACGGATATCCCAGGTGTCGTGCCCAGTTAGGGGATTGGCCATTTCTACTCGTATCATTCGCGCCGAAGCAATTGCGGATTCAATCGTTTCAATGAATTCATGGAAATAGATCTCTTCCCGGCGAAACAGAGGCAGGCTGCAGTATTCCTCAACGACTGCTTTCAAATAGCGGGAAAAATAACCGTTGTAATAATCTGCATCTGGCCAGTCAAGCGAATTATCATTGAAGAAATGATCATAGTTCCGATTATTAAGACGAAAAGTAAAGGCCCTTCCGGAATCATATAGTGCCCCTTTATCCAAGAGACGATATTCTGTTTCAGAATCAAGGAGCCTTGTGACGCTTTCTTTCTGATCATCTGTGAGTTCTGCTGACAGGGACATATCCTGATCCAGCGCATGAGCAAGGCGTACCCTCTGACGCAGGATAGCCGAGTGGATGGAAGCATCTGCCATATCACTGTAACGCTCTATGATATCATTGAGAAAACCGGTCGCAGTCTGTTCCGGTGCAAAGAGCTCCAGATCTTCTTTGAGGATAGACTCTGCATAGGATGTGAGGTTAATACTCTGTTTATGTTCAGTGTTCATGGAATCGTCCCTTTATTCTTTAAGAATCATTCCTCTAACAGGAAGTGGTTTTAGCTGATTATAGCATAAAATCGGCATAAACAGGAATTGTAAAAATCTTGTGGGATTCATAGAATCCTTTAATATTTGAGCCTATAATAGACTACAGTTAAATGACTGTCAGTTTTGTTGGAATCTCAATATGGTTTCTGACATGCAGTGCAATGGAAGACTTTGCCAAATGGGTTCCCTGTTTTATAGTGAAAATGTTTGAATATCCTGAAATAATACGGTCAATACAGACGTTAATATCTGGTTTACGGCTGAAACAGAAAAATGACCGAAAAATGATGAGTTTTTTCTTTTCAGCCGCAAACAGCCTCGGAGAGCCAGTGTTTATGCGGTTTTCAGAGAGTAGGGTTTAAGAGTAGTTCTCCCCGAAAGGGGACGGAAACATTTTCCAGATACAATCATCAATGCTGTTTTTGTGTTTAAGAGTAGTTCTCCCCGAAAGGGGACGGAAACCCGATAAAGTTGGAGATAGCACGAGTGATATTGACCAAGGGATAGATCTCCCCGTAAGGGGACGGAAACTCTGCATAGCGTACCCAACAGTTAATTTCATCGTTAAGGAATGGTTCTTCCCGCAAGGGAACGGAAACGGCTCTCACCCGGGCTCATCAGTACGAACTGTATCAGTTAAGAAATAGATCTCCCCGTAAGGGGACGGAAAATCATGTTTGCTCCTCACGTACATAGTAGTAACAGGGTTTGGGTTAGATTACCCCGCAAGGGGACGGAACCTTATTAAAGTCGATAAACTTCTGCACGTTTCGAATCAGAGTTTAGGAATAGTTCTCCCCGTAAGGGGACGAATACATCATAGCGGCCATTTTGGCTTCTATCTGGTCTGTTTAGGAATAGTTCTTCCCCGCAAGGGGACGGGAACTATCAATGTGCTTTACATCCTATAATCTTACAGCCATATTTAGAAATAGATTTCCCCGTAAGGGGACGGATACTCAATATAAGAATAGCCTACTTGCTTTTTTCTTCACTTAAGGAATAGAACTCCCCGAAAGGGGACGGAAACGCATCGCCGTGCCACTGACACTTAAAAATATCTGGTAAAGGAAAAGTTCTCCCCGTGAGGGGACGGAAACCGTTTCGCGTCACACATAAACTCTTTGAATTCAATAAAGACATAGATTTCCCCGAAAGGGGACGGAAACTCATCTTCAACCTTATCGATCACGATGTGATCACTTCGTATAGGAATAGTTCACCCCGAAGGGGACGGAAGCGGTATAACCGGCAGAAAGGAGTGATGAATGCCTTCAGCACTGACAATGACAATGACCGGAGACGTAGATAAGCGTCACGGCCCTTATATAGCATCCTTGCTTCAAGGAGTGATCATGAACAAGATCGATCCTGCTTATGCGAGGAAGCTTCACGAGAGCTCGATCCACCCGTACAGCCAGTTCGTGGTGGAAGAGGAGGGGAAGATTAAATGGCATGTACATGCACTTACGAAAGAGGCGGAAACTGAGATTCTGGGGCTGTTGATGGATCCATCTTTCTCAGAGGTGGAACTGCTGCACAGGCAGGAAACTCTCTTGGTAAAAGAAAAGCTTCAGAGAAAAGACTCATACGAGGAACTAATCCAGGGATATTACCTGGGAGATTGCAGCAGAAAAATCAATCTACAGATCAGGACGCCGATGGCTTTCAAGCAGAACGGAAAGTACTGCATCTTTCCGACTCCCAGGCTGATCTTTCAGAGCCTGATGCTTCGATTTGATGCCTGCTCGCCGGACAGTACGATCTTTACTCCGGAGCTGCTGGAAGAGTTTGAGACACTGACAGAGATCGCAGATTACAGGCTCCGCAGTGTACGTTTTTCCATGGAGGGTGTTCGGATCCCTTCATTTATCGGAGACCTGCGGATCAGGATTCACGGGCCGCAGCAGATGGCGAATGTTGCTTGGATGCTGGCAAAATTTGGCGAATATTCCGGAATCGGGATTAAGACCGGTATGGGGATGGGCGCTGTTCAGATAAAGGAAAACGTAGTCAGACAGGAACAACGGATAGACAGAAAGGGGGAACGCGTAAATGGATGATTTACAGTGCAAAGTTGCGATCGGCGCAATGTTGCATGATATCGGAAAAGTCCTTTACCGGTCATCTGACGGGAGAAATCACAGCAGGAGCGGACACGATTTTCTCCAGGATGAGATCGGACTAAAGGATAAAGCCATTCTGGAGCAGGTGCTGTATCACCATGCAGATTTGTTGCGGAGAAGTAGCATTGAGGCAGATTCACCTGCCTACATCGCATACATGGCGGATAATATCGCATCTGCAGCAGACAGGAGGGAGAAAGACTCCGGAGATACTGCCGCTGGCTTTGATAAAAATGTGCCGCTGGGCAGTGTGTTCAACATCCTGAATGGAAATCATGAAAAGCTCCACTATTTTCCGACGACCATGGACAGGAACGGAAGGATCAATTATCCCTCTGAGGCCCCAGTGTTCTTTGACAGTGATTTCTATGGGAAGATTGAACTTGGTATCAAAGACGCGCTGAAGGGGCTGGCTGATGACAGCCAGATCAACGTAGAGTATATCAATTCCCTGCTGGGTGTGCTGGAAGCGTACCTGACCTATATCCCGTCGTCGACAGACCTTTCCCAGCAGACGGATGTGTCCCTGTATGACCACATGAAGCTGACAGCAGCCCTGGCTAACTGCATCCTGGCCTGGCTCCGTGAAGAAGGGATAACCGATTACCGCAAGGAATTGTTCACGGAAGCAAAGGGATTCTACTCAAAAGAAGCCTTCTACCTGTTTTCCATGGACATCTCTGGTATCCAGAGCTTCATCTACCAGCAGTTTGGGACGGAGGACGTTTTAAAGAACCTTCGAGCCAGGTCTTTCTACCTGGAGATCATGATGGAGAACTTCGTGGACACTCTTCTTCGGGAAACAGGGCTGTCCAGGGCAAACCTGATCTATTCCGGTGGCGGGCATGCCTACATACTGCTGCCCAACACCGATAAGTGCAGGGAGGCAGCAGAGGCTTTTGCACGGAGTACTAACGCCTGGCTGCAGAAGACTTTCGGGATTGACCTGTATCTTGGGACCGGCAGTGCGCCCTGCAGCGCAAAGACACTGGAAAACGTGCCGGAAGGAAGCTATGGGGAGCTTTTCAGAACAGTCTCCAGAAAGATCTCTTTTGCAAAATCCCACAGGTACTCTGCTGAACAGCTGAGGATGCTGAACAGGGGCAGGGTACAGGACGGAGCGAGGGAATGCAGGATCTGCCACAGATCCGACATGCTGACGGAGGAGAATCTCTGCCGTATCTGCAGCGGGCTGACCTCGTTCTCAGCAAGGATCCTGGATCCGAATTCGCAGTTCTTTGTGATCCGTGGAAAAGATGACTGGAGCGTGCAGATGCCGGTCTGTGATGGACAGTATGTATCGACCGCGGATCTAAACACAGTGCGCGAGATGATCGAAAAGGACGACCACTATATCAGCGCATACTCCAAAAACGAAATGTATGCCGGTTACCAGTACGCGACCAACCTCTGGGTGGCTGATTACAGCAGCGCCAGGACTCTGGAAGAACTAGTTGATAACGGTACTGGGATCTCCAGGCTCGGTGTTATCCGGGCTGACGTTGATAACCTCGGTACCGCTTTTGTCTCAGGCTTCCCGCAGAAATACCAGACACTCTCCCGCGCGGCTGCGTTTTCCAGGACCCTGTCCATGTTCTTTAAATGGCATGTGAACGGCCTGTTGAAAAATGGCGGCTACAGGCTGGAGGATGGAGGCATCGACATCCGCAGGATCAGCGATGTATCAAACAAAGAAGAGATACAGGAGAGCAGAGCCAGAAACGCGACGGTCATATATGCAGGCGGTGATGACCTCTTCATCGTTGGCGCGTGGAAGGACATCATCGAGTTCTCGGTGGATCTGTACAGGAGCCTAGAGGCATTCTCGATCGGCGCTTTGAAGATCTCTGCCGGTATCGGGATGTTTAATGAGAAATACCCGATCTCCTATATCGCATCACAGAGTGGTGACCTGGAGAGCGCATCCAAGGATCTGGACGGAAAGAATGCAGTCACACTGTTTACAGAAGAAGGAAATACCTATAAGTGGGATGAATTTATAGACGAGGTCCTGGGAGAGAAATTCGCCCTCCTGAACAGGTTCTTTTCGTTCTCAAGAGAGACTTCGGAGAGGGGCAAGGCTTTCCTTTACCGTATCCTTGAGCTGTTCCGCGACACAGAAGACAGGATCAATCTGGCCCGTCTTGCCTATCTGCTCGCTCGTCTGGAGCCTGCAAAGAAACCCGGCGATGAAAAGGCGGAAGAATTCAGGGCGCTCTACGGAGAATTTAAACAGAAACTGTACCAGTGGCAGAGGAACGAAAAGGACAGGAAACAGTTCGTGACAGCCATCTATATATACGCATATCTTACCAGAGGGGAGGACTGACCATGGCAGCTTACAATGGAGGGAATAATAACAGCTTTTCAGGAGGGAGAGGATCCTCCTACGGCCAAAGCCGTGGATATGGCGGACGGCAGGGAGGCGGCAATCCGGCACCGACGAAACCGCATACGCCCCTTGATGGAAAAAAGTATGTGGATACTGCTGAGCAGGTGATCAATGCCCTGAAGGGAAACCGGGGCGGGCTGCTTACGACTTCGAAGATAAGAAACCTGCTGTCTATGATCTCCACCCTTTATGATGAAGTGCGCAGGGAGCGCGCCGAGAAGCTCAGTGATGAGGAACAGAGCCGTATCCAGTATATCCGGCTGCACTTTGCTTATGAGGCAGGCCGTGATAACAAGGTGAAGGACTTCGTTAACGAGGCGGATATATTTGCCCACATCCATGATATCGGCGACAGCAAAGAAAAATTCCTTTTGTTCTGCAAATACATGGAAGCATTGGTAGCATTTCACCGTTTCTATGGCGGTAAAGAATAAAGTCAGGATACTCGAGACCAAACCACTGGATAACGTTTAAGGGTAACAGCTTTTCAATGTAAAGCTGATGATTGAAGAGATAAATCGGAGGTATTTATACTATGCTGGCAAAAATCATGATTTCCGGAAAGATCATCTCCAAAACAGGCATGCATATCGGAGGTGCATCCGGCTTCTCCGCCATAGGCGCGCTTGATTCCCCTGTTATAAGGGACATCCAGACAGACGAGCCGATGATCCCTGGATCAAGTCTGAAAGGTAAGATGCGCTCTCTGCTGGCGAAGCAGTATACAGACACGGCAAAGCTCCCTGCTCATAATTCAGATAACGACAGGGTCCGCCGCCTCTTTGGATATATGCAGGACGGAAAGTCAGGCGGGAAACAGATGGCGTTCCCTGCAAGGCTCCAGTTTTCGGATATGTTCCTGGCAAACAAGGATGAGCTTGCTGAGATCGGTGTTCCCACAACAGAGGTGAAATTTGAGAACACGATCAACAGGCTCACGGCTGTGGCGAATCCCAGACAGATCGAGCGTTCTGTTGCAGGATCCCAGTTTGGCCTCAACCTGATCTATAATGTCGTCGATGAATCTGAGATGATGGAGGATTTCGAGACGATCGGACAGGGAATGAAGCTTCTGACCTATGATTATATCGGCGGACACGGCTCTCGCGGATATGGAAGAATATGCTTTTCAGACTTGGAAGTGAACTGTGTGACCGGAGAGTGTGACCAGGATCTGCTGGATAAATGTGCTGCTTTACTGAAAGAAGGGATCGCATGAAATTCAAAATCTTTAAAATGAATTTTACAGGCGCCGTGCATTTTGGGGAGGGCGGTCTGACCACTTCAGGGGATACTCTGATGGCTGATACCGTTTTTGCGGCACTTTGTAACGAGGCGGCTATGCAGGATAGTGGTACCTTGGAAAAACTGGTCGACAGTGCTTCTAAAGGGAAGCTCCTGATCTCCGATGCCCTTCCGTATATAGGAAAGACCCTGTATCTTCCCAAGCCGGTCTTGGAAGTCCGGGGACGGGACGAGGGAAATTCGGCGATCAAGAAAGCGCTGAAAAAGCTGCGTTTTATACCTGCAGACAAGCTTGGTATATACCTTCGTGGAGACCTCGATATCGCACAAGAAGCAAGGGCTTTCCATGACAGCTTCAGTAACCCGGACCTTATTGAAAAGGTGACGATTCCCGAGGGAGAGATCACCCGTCCATACGCGGTCGCTGTGCGTCGTTTCCAGATGGGGAGCGGGCTTTATCTCTGTGTGGGATATGACACGGAGGAGACATGTGACATGTTCTCCGAGCTTTTCGAGAATCTGTCCTACTCAGGATTAGGGGGAAAACGCTCTTCCGGATATGGAAGGTTTGAAGTAACAGTATCCGGGGGTGGGGAGCCGCTCATTCAGAAGCTGCAGACTATGAATGCAAAGAAATACATGTCCCTTTCTGTCAGCCTTCCTGCGGAGGGAGAACTTGATGAAGTGATTGCAGGTGCGGACTACCTGACAGTCAAAAGGAGTGGATGGGTCGGTTCTGTTTCCTACGCAGATTCAATGCGAAAAAAGAAAGACATCTATATGCTTGCCTCCGGCTCTGTTTTCTCCAGACGGTTTTCTGGAGATATTTTCGATGTGAGTGACGGAGGAAAGCATCCGGTCTACCGCTATGGAAAGCCCATGCTTATGGCAATTTCCTGAATACCTTTTGAAAGATATCGGCAGCACAGGAAAGAAAGGAACACAAATGGATGATTTTATCAAGCGAGGCTATTTTGAATTCAGAACGCTCTCGCCGGTCTATATAGGCTGCGGCCGTACAGTCAGTAAGAAGGAATACCTTTACGACTCTAAAACCGGCAAAATCGAGATCCTCCAGATGAATAAAGTATTTGACAGGATCTGCAAGCTGGGCCTTGAGAAAGAGTTCGAAGCCTATCTCCTGTCCTCAAACGAGGGGAATAAGTGGAATAAAGGCCGGGAACTCATCGATTTCATGAGGGATAACCATATCCCGGAAAGTGAATACAGCACGTGGTCGGATGAGGTGATGCCTTTTGCTGACCGTGACATGAGCTATCACAGCATCAAGGACATCAACCTCTTTGCCCGTAATGAGCGTGGGCTTCCATATGTTCCGGGCTCAGGGTTCAAGGGGATGCTCCGTACGGTCCTGGAGACGGAATATTACCTGAAAAATCGGGACAAGGCTGGAGACCTTGGGGAAAGGATAATACAAAAGGTTGAAGATAATGCCTTTAACCCAAAGAAGAGAGAATGGTTTTTGAAGGACGAGGATCAGGCTGTAGATGTAGAGTCTATGCACAAAGAGATGTTTGCCCCGCAGAGGGACAATGAACCTCCGGGGAAGAACCTTAGCGATCAGAAAAATGACATTCTCCGCGGTCTGCTCATCGGAGACAGCGAAGCACTCTCCTGGGATGATATGTGCATCTGCCAGAAGATCGATGTCAATATGGATGGCGAGGAAAGAAAACTCAATGTGCTCCGTGAGGCCATTATGCCTGGCGTCACCATCCGCATCCCGGTTTCGATCGATACCAGGATCTGCAGGTATACTACTACAGAAATTCTGGCGGCGATTAAAGCCTTCAATACGAACTATATATCTCACTTTGCCAACAAGTATACAGCGGCACCAGCGACAAGGGGAAACTCTACTACATTCTTCCTTGGAGGCGGAACAGGTTACGCTTCAAAGACAATTACTTATGGGGTCCTGACAGGGACAGAAGCTGTAACTAATGTGGCAAAGATAATCAATAATACCCTGCCGCCACGTGTACAGAAAGAACATGGACATCACAATGATGCCCGAAAAGGTGTCTCCCCGCACATGCTAAAATGCACCAGATACAACGGAAGACTCTGCCAGATGGGTGCATGCTGTATCATAAAATATGTCTGAATGATCAAAAGTATTCAGTACAATTTGAACCGTATTGCCTGGTTTGCGGCTGAAACAGAAAAATGGCCGAAAAATAACGCATTTTTTCTTTTCAGCCGCAAATTGTCCAGGAGAGCCAGTGTTTATGCGGCTTTCAGAGGATAGGGTTTAGGAATAGTTATCCCCGTAAGGGGACGGAAACTTGGCAGCGAACCATCTATGTACCGTGATCACCAGTTTAGGAATAGTTATCCCCGTAAGGGGACGGAAACTGGCGTGCACGCAGAATCTGTCCTTCACCACCACAATAAGTTTAGGAATAGTTATCCCCGTAAGGGGACGGAAACCTGCGGATTCTTTTATAAAACGTTTGTGACTCTGTTTAGGAATAGTTATCCCCGTAAGGGGACGGAAACTCAATCTCGCCGCTTTGATCGATGCGGATAATATCAGTTTAGGAATAGTTATCCCCGCAAGGGGACGGAAACTCCATTCTCATTGTTTCGAGATAATGACCGCACTCGGTTTAGGATTAGATTTCCCCGAAAGGGGACGGAAACACGCAAGCCTGCGCGCTATCATGTCCAGCAAGTTTTGTTTAGGATTAGATTTCACCGCAAGGGGACGGAAACAAATCAGCAGTTGCAGTGTTCATGTTTTTTGTTTAGGAATAGTTCACCCCGAAAGGGGACGAAAACTCGTACAGAATAGTCTTTACCCCGTTGATCTCTTTGAGTTTTAGAAACAGTTCTCCCCGTAAGGGGGCGGAAACCCATAATGGTTTTCAGTCTCCCAAACTTTGACATTTAGAAATGTATCTCCCCAAAAGGGGACGGAAACACGACTGCCTTCTGATTAGCCTGGCATGTGAACTTTGTTTAGAAATAGTTCTCCCCGAGAGGGGACGGAAACGTAGGAGCAACATCGTTGACACCAAGCACATCGTTTAGGATTAGCTCACCCCGAAAGGGGACGGAAACTTTTAATACTCTACAGCACAGATAAACCCACACTTGTTTAGGAATAGTTATCCCCGCAAGGGGACGGAAACTTCGCGATTGCCGCATTAAGGATAACCAGAACTTCCGTTTAGGATTAGATTTCCCCGCAAGGGGACGGAAACAGGCTCCTGAGGCTCTTCGATGGTCGGCTCTTCAGGTTTAGGACTATATTTCCCCGAGAGGGGACGGAAACTCACGGGCCTTTAAAGGTCGTTTCAGCTGAACGTACCGTTTAGGAATAGTTATCCCCGAAAGGGGACGGAAAACCACCGCCGTTTTCGTATACTTCGAATCTATCCAGTTTAGGAATAGTTATCCTCGCAAGGGGACGGAAACCCCATCTTGTACCACTTTAGCGGTGAGTAGATCCGTTTAGGAATAGTTCTCCCCGAAAGGGTACGGAAACGCTATGATAGAGGCAGGCAGGTTAAACTTCATCAAAGTTTAGAATTATATTTCCTCGCAAGGGGACGGAAACTTCTCCAGAACGCAGGCATTCAAATATGCGTAGACATGTGTTTGGGGTTAGATTTCCCCGAAAGGGGACAGATATCATACATTGGTTGAATGCCAACACTAGAGATAGACATCATAGGAGGACAAGATGAACAAGACTTTTTTATTCTCTCCGCTGGGAGGAACGGATCCTATTTCGCAGGATAACTACAAGGATGGTTCTATGCTGCATATCTGTAGATTTGAAAAGCCTGACAAGGTCTTCTTATATCTTTCAAAAGAGATGGTGGGTTATGAGAAGGAAGATCACAGGTATACCTATTGCCTTGATAAATTAATGGAACTACAGGGGCGTAAATTCGAATACGTGCTGGATGAGCACCCCGAACTAGTGGATGTATATGATTACGATTATTTCTATCGGGAGTTTTCCAGTGCTATAAACAAGATCATGCAGGAAGAAATGGATGAGACAGACACATTGATTCTGAATATTTCATCCGGAACACCAGCAATGAAAAGTGCACTTGCGGTAATGCAGACAATCTCAGAATACCCTTGCAGGCTTATTCAGGTAACTACGCCAAACAAGGCAATGAATAAACATGACATAAGCGGGTATGATCCAGTATTGTTATGGGACTATAATGAGGACAATCAGCCCGATGCAGAAAACAGGTGCATTGATGTTTCTCTCCCTACATTGTCATTAATGAAAAAAGAAGAGATCATCAAGATGCATATTCGTGCATGTGATTACCGAGCTGCCTTACAAGTTGCAGAAACAATGCCCGTACGTGTAACAGAAAAGTATATTGACTTGATCAGGATGGCTGCTGCACGTCTGCAGTTTGATCTGAACACGGTGTTGAAGCTGGAAACTAAAACCGGATTACGTTGTCTTCCTATCAGGAGTGGCGATGCTATCCGGCGTTTCGAGTATGCTTTGAACCTGCAAATTAAACTTGAAAAGCAGGAATATGCTGATTTCATCAGGGCGATCACACCCCTTATCGTGGATCTTTTTGAGCAGGTATTAAAAGAAAAATGTTCATTTAACGTAGATGATTTTTGCCGTCCGGCTAACAAAGCGAAGAATATTCCCAGAAAGTGGGATATAATTCGATTTGAAGCGAGTGAAATTGGTTTAAAGGCTTTGCAGGCTCTTGACAATGAGTATGCTTCAAAGGGCTTTACCCCAGGCCCCGTTTATTCGGATCATTTGAAGGTTATAATTGATGCATTTTCTACGGATGAAGGCCTTAAGAAAGTGGTTGGAGAACTTCGTGGCGTTGAGGCAAATATTCGGAATCTTGCTGCCCATGAATTGGAGTCCTTTACTGAGCAGAAAATCCTTGATATGACAGGACAGTCTGCAAAATCTATCATGCAGGATATTAAGGCTCTCTTCGTACAAGCCGGATATAAGATTCCGAAAGATGCTTGGAACAGTTATAAAGAAATGAATAAACTTATTATTGATTGTATTCAGAACGGATAAGGAATAGTAAGAGTCTGTTCGGGGAATATGAGATAATTACGATATCCACCTGATCGAGGTAAAATATAATTAAAAATATGATTTGCGGCTGAAACAGAAATATAGCTGAAAAATTACATGATTTTTCTTTTCAGCCGCAAACAGACCTGGAGAGCCAGTGTTTATGCGGCTCTCAGAGGGTAGGGTTTAGGAATAGTTCTCCCCGTAAGGGGACGGAAACCCAAAAACGCCTCCGACTGCCACGCCAAGGCCAAGTTTAGGAATAGTTCTCCCCGTAAGGGGACGGAAACTTCCAGTGCGGTCTGTACTGCATTTGCTACCATTAGTTTAGGAATAGTTCTCCCCGTAAGGGGACGGAAACATCTTGCGGTTTCCCTTGCTAAAACAGATTTCTTTGTTTAGGAATAGTTCTCCCCGTAAGGGGACGGAGACATTCTTGCGTTTTCTTCCATTTTGGCGCGAATAGTTTAGAACTAGTTCTCCCCGAAAGGGGACGGAAACCTATGATTATATCCCATAGTAGCGGCATACATGGTTAAGGAATAGATCTCCCCTGTAAGGGGACGGAGACTCATCACAAGTGACGAAAGTCTGGTTTTTCGTGCTAATTATAAAATGCCCCGAAAGGGGACGGAGACTCGTTAGCCAGCCTTGTCAGCTGCTTGTTATATTTCGTCTAAGAATGTTTCACCCCGAAAAGGGGACGGATACTCTAATTCAAACGCTTCTTTCCAAAGATCGCTGTTTATTAAGAAATAGATATCTCCGTAAGGGACGGAAACGTGAAGTACTTAAGAATTGGGCAATGATAATTCAGTTTGGAAATAGTTATTCCCGCAAAGGGACGGATGCCTTTTGGATGTAAGGCGGGAAAAATTTGGACGTAAGAGTTAAGGAATATTTCACCCCGTAAGGGGATTCGTATTTATAACAATTAGTAAACAGAGTTATAGGGAACAGAGATGTGTATCGCGGCTGAAACAGAAAAATGGCCGAAAAATAACGCATTTTTTCTTTTCA
>OCVV011022000.1_pt1 | contig 17609 bp, 18 predicted proteins | sample 1539721 | NCBI WGS metagenome assembly OCVV01 (sample SAMN02144230, study PRJEB22623) | gut metagenome | biome: sheep rumen | host: Ovis aries | place: New Zealand | reverse complement strand
ACATAGTAAAAGAGAACTGATTTTCTCAGTTCTCCTTAAGTCCATTTATCATTAGTTTTTGGTTCCACCAACACTACTTGACATTGAACCTTTATCTTTCTCCAACTAAATTCTTTTATTTTCTCTAAATTATAATTACTTTTTGTAATATTAGGAAAAGCCTTAAACAATCTATTATTAAAAAATCTATGTTTTTTAAGAGATTCTTTTACTTTTTCTCTTATTTCTTTTGTAGCGTCTTTATTGCTTAATTTAGAAGAATCAATATTTAATTTACAAATAGTATATGTAGAAATTATAAAATCAATAAAAATAATAATAAATAAAATTATACTTATAATAATTAATAGTTTATGACTAAGCAAATTAAACATTTTAAAAATGATGGGATTAACTACTCTAACAATCAGGATACTAGCTACACCAAAATAAATTCCTGTTTCTAAGGAGATTCTTCCATTTAAATTAAATTTCTTTTCTGAGTAATCCCACCATCTTAATTTAAATATTTTTTCTAAGAAAAAGCTAGTTAAATATTCAAGTAAACAGCAAAAGAAACTTCCTAGTATAAATAGAGCTACTAAATCATTACTGTATTTAGATAAATAGTAAGTTATTATTAGAGCTCCAAAACCAAATATTGGTAAATATGGTCCTATTAAATAACCTCTACTAAAGTTAATTTTATGACTATTTATAAATATTCCCAAAACTTCACAAAAATAGCCAAGTACAGCATATATAAAAAATATTAAAAAAACATATATCACATAATACATTATTTCCACCTAATTTAATTATATTAGATAATATAGTTATAATTCAAGATTAATATATTAAAATAAAGAAAGTTTTTGACTATGTTAAAAAGAGATTTCTTATCAATTATTTTCTAAAACTTCCATAATTAATGGAACAACATTCCTTTTACGAGAAACACATCCTGGAATAAAACTGCCTTCAGCTATTTCCTTTTGATAAGCAGAATGCATAATATTACTTCCTTTAGTATTATAAATTACATAACTACCATTTTTAATAATATCTGTAACATATAAAGCTACTAAGATATAATTATTTGCAACCGCTACTTTATCAAGTACTTTAATATATTCATCTAACTCTTTCTTAATATCATCAAAATTCATAGTAAAGAATTGTCCTATAGCAAAATTTTCATCATTTACATTAAACAATTTATAATCATTATATAAAACATCTTCTTTATTCATACCGTCAAGAGATGTTCCACTCTTAAGTAAATTCATACCATATTCATAATAGTCAACTTCAGCTATCTTAGAAAGTTCCATAACAGCACGTTCATCAATTGTTGTTCTAGTTGGACTTTTTAATATCAAAGTATCTGATAATATTCCTGAAAGCAAAGCCCCAGCAATTCTTTTTGGAATTTCAATATTTCTTTCCTTAAAAATCATATATGCAATTGTACAAGTAGAACCAACTGCCATATTTCGATAATTAATTGGATTATTTGTAGTAATACTACTTAATGCATGATGATCGAATATCTCAACTATTTCAGCCTCATCTAACCCATCAACACTTTGTAATTTTTCATTATGATCAACAAGTATTACTTTAGCAGGATTTTTATCACTTAAATCAGTTATTTTAAGTAGTCCTAAGCATTTATTATTTTTATCTACTACAGGATAATTAGTATGTTTAAGTTTATTATTAGTATCAATTATATCTGATACAAAATCTGTATCTGCAAAAGTTACAGGATTAAATTCTCTAATCATTGTCTTAATATAATTAGTTAAACTAACAAGTCTAGATACTTTATAAGTATCAAATGGTGTCTTTATAATATTAACATTATTTCTTTTAGCAATTTCTAAATGTTCTTCTTTAATGCTACAATTATTTGTTAAAATAATTAATTTGACACGTGAATTAACAGCATGTTCTATTACACTATGTCTATCTCCTACTATTAAGATATCATTTTCATTAAGATTAACATTAGAAATAAATGTTGTACTTCGATATGATGCTACAAGTATTTTACCAATTATTTCATTACTACTTTTATTTATCTGTTTGCCTTTTAAAACATGAATAAGATTGTCATATGAAGTATATAAGTCTTCTGCATTTTCATTAATTATTATATGAGATAAATCTTTCAATGTAACAAGTCCAGAAAATTCTTGATTATTTTTAACTAATGGAATACCAGTAAGTCCAGCATCTAACATTGCTTGATAGCCATCATATATACTTTCATTTTCACTTATAAAAAACTTTTTATGGTAATTTATATCTTTTAATTTTAATTTAACATCATTTAGATATCTAGGTTCTTTTAGACCAAAATATTTTAAAGCATAAGCTGTTTCTTTATTTATACTTCCAAGTATTCTAGGTTCTGTATTGTCACCTAATTGATTTTTTAAATATGATATACCAATAGCTGACATAACTGCATCTGTATCAGGTCTTTTATGTCCAAAAACATATGTTTTTTTCATAAGTATCACTTCTTTCTTGTGTCAAAGTATATCATAAAATAGAAATTTTAACAACTAAAAAGTAGATTATCAAAATCTACTTATAATAAATAAATATATGAAACTGGTAGCTAATTTAAGTTTATTTTTTGTAACATAGCCTCTTTCAAATACTGCAGAAATATCATCAATAATATTTACCAACCAACTTTCTATATATTTAGGTGGTGTCAAAGTACATGGCCACATATGTTTAACAATAATATCTTCCTGAAATTTATTAATCTTAAAATATTTTTTAGCATTGCTTAGAGCAATCTTTGGATGTTTTGAAAATTTTCCATACATATTTAAATTACTTACTTCATCAGTAAAAAAATCATGTAATAATGCTGCTCTTGTTGCTTCTTTATAATTTAAATGAAGTTTTTTTGTAATAATATATGTATAATAACTTACTCGTAAAGAATGTTCCATTCTAGTAATACCATGATGTTTGCATTTATCTAATTTCTTGAATTCATAATTTTCATATATATCACTAATTATTTTAAAAAAGTCTAAATTGTTATATTGCATAAAGTCACTCCATACTATAATATTTCTAACTTCAAAGAACATACCACAATATAAAGTAAATTAAAATAAAAATTTAATAAAATTAAATAAATTGACATATCTTTACAAAACTATATTTTAAAATCTAAATATATATATTTGTTCATATCATAAGATAAATTATTATTAATATATCTTTTAGCTAATTTACTTATTTTACTTATTCTAATGCTTCTACATAATGGATCAATATATCTTATCTTAGCTCCATGATGAACATAATATACATTATTAGGTTTTGTACTAGAAATTTTTATTTTCTTAGCTTTCCTCCATTTTTTAAATACTTCTTTATATTTAGAATTATTTATTATATTAATAATATCCTGTTCTTTTAGATTATATAAATCTTTTATTTTTATTTTTCCTTCTTCATTTAATTTTTTTATTATATCAGCAATTAATTGCATAGAATATCTTGTTCTTTCTTCACGATAGATTATTGATAAATTACTTGTTAATTTAACAAATTTTCTAGCTATTGTATTAGTTTTAAAACCTAATTCTTGCACATTTTTTTCATTTATTTCTATTTCTATATCTTCATATATTTCTTTTACTTCAGTAAGATTTAATTTATTATACATGAATAAACCATTTGAAAGGGAGTACTCTAGTCTATCTGCAGATAGTTTTGGAGTATCATTATCAGCTATTGGATATATATGATAATTATCTATTTCTTCTATTTTTATATTATCTTTTTTTAATAAAGACATTATTTCTTTAGAATTTTTAATAATATCTGTAGTTAATTCTTCGGTAGACTCCTGTTTCATATAGTCACCATTTAAAAAATCAATTGAGTGTTTAAAACAGGGCGTTGCAACATCATGAAATAGACCAGCTAGAGTTTGCTTTTTATTATGCGTAAAATGCCAAACTATTAAAGCAACTGCTATAGAATGATCTAAACTTGAATAGAAAAAATTACTTTCAAATAAATCTGAATAAATAGTTCCGCAAGTAACACTAATATATTGCTGTTTTAATAACTCAGGAGTTTCAATGTAATTATTTAAAAACTCTGGAAATTCTGGTTCTAAAACATTAAAATATTTTTTTATTTTTTTATTAATATTATCAATATACATAAATTTCTCCAACAATTTAAAAAAAATACATAAAAATGTATTTATAAACAAATGGTGCCGAAGAAAGGACTTACACCCCTAACCTTTTACATACATTGTAACTGCTCTAGAATTGAGCTACTTCGGCATAAATAGATTGTATAATAATAATCTATTTTTGTAAAGAGTTAAACTAATTCTTTTAAAATTTTATCTAATTCCTCTACATCTTCTTCGCTTGTTTCTGCAACTTCATTTTCTTTATTAAACCATATAGGTAAGTCTTGTGTATTATCTGTTTTAGTAATTTTTTTCTCTTTAGGTTTAATTATTTTTTTCAATTTTTTATGTTCTTTCATCGTAAGTTTCATAGCATCTTCTACAGTTTCAATGTTTAGTCTTTTCCACTGCCCTGCAATTGTTTCAACATAACTCTTCTTTAGTTGTTGATCGTTTACCTGCAAAACATAACTTATTAAGACATTAACAACGCCAGGATTTAGTTTTTGGTCAATCATTAAGTTTTCAATTAATCTCTTATCACGATCAGTTGGCTCTGCTCCTTTATATCTAGCTTTTAATAATTGGTAGGGAGTAATATTTTCAAAAGTATAAACAAGTTTGGCCCATTTAGAATTATCTCCTTCTGGTTTTTTTAAAAAATCAGGTTGCTTATTATAAATTAATGTAGGCAAATTACCAGTGTTATCAAACTGATAATAATCCCTACAGCTCTTTCTTAATAATGTCTTATCAATTAATCCTTTTTCATTAATACATTCCCTAACAATACCTTGCATGTCTAAAGTATCTAAATTATAAATAAAGCTCAAATTATTAATAAGTTTACGAGTCTCATCATTAAAACAATTCTTACTTACTTGACTATCTGGAATACCAGAAATTAGTAAATTAAAGTCTACTCCTTTATTAATTAATATATTACTCGTATCTCTTTTTGTAATATCTTCTATTTCTTTTCTAATAGTACCAGCTCTACTAGTAAATACCTCATCAAAGGAATGTGTAATATCTTCATATTCGTGTAAATTAATTTTTGGTACTTTAAAAAAACTAACTAATTTATCATATTCCTTTTTACCTATATTATTATATAAAACAATATTAAGTATTGGATGATTAAAAAACTCATTTGGAGATACTGGACTAAATAATAAATAAACATACTGATTAACATTTCCTTTTTTTAAGTAAGTTTTAATTAAGCCAATAGCTTCTAATTTTTCTCTTGCTATTATAATATCATCAAGTCTTAATTGCATTGTTGTCATTAGATGATAATGTGTTAAATCATCGCTAATTAAATCTTGATTATTTAAATCATTTATTAAAGTTAAATATAAGCAAACTGCTGTATAACCTATAATTGGTTGATATAACATAGAAACAACCTTTAAATCTTTATCAGTAATTATAGTTTTATTTACTACTGTATATGTATCTGCTGGTAAAATACTAATATTTTTCATAAAGCATCACCTAAAAAATATAATATATTAAATAGAAAAAAAAATAAAGTTAAAATCTACTCTATTTAAAAATTTTTAATAAATTCTAAAATCATATTTAAATCAATTCTTGTAAAATATACAAATAATAAACTAATTACTAAGAAAGGTCCAAATGGTACTAAATTAATGTTTTTTTTCTTTAACATAATTAATGATATTGGAAGAGCATATAAACTAGCAAAAAATATAACAAATAGTCCTAATAATGGATTAACAACTAGTCCAACTACAAACATTAATTTAATATCTCCTCCACCAAGGCTTTCTTTTTTAAACAGGAAATTACCTAGTAACATAATTAAATACATTATTCCAAACATTACAAGTCCAGATAAAATACTAAATAATGAGAATAAGACTCCCTTATTTAAACAATTAATAATTATAAAGTATCCTGAAAAAAAGATTAGGACTTGATCTGGTATAATATAATAACTAATATCTGATACGCTGATTATTATCAGTAGGGAAACTATTCCTAAAGATATTAATAGTTCATAAGATAATCCAAAGATGTAATAACTTAAGAGGAATAAAATACCTGTAAATAATTCCATATAAGTTGATAATGACGATATCTTTTTTTTGCAATATCTACATCTTCCATGTAAAAATATATATGAAATAATTGGAATCATGTCTAAGAAGGATAATTCATGTAAGCATTTATCACAATGACTTCTTCCTTTTATAAAACCTTCTCCTCTTGGTAATCTAGTACCAATTACGGTTAAAAAAGATCCAAATAAACATCCTAAAATGAAGAAGATAATTAAATAAAATATTTTCATACAATTACCTCACTACTTAACTTGACTATAAATACTAAACATTGGCTGAATAATGGAAATTAATATAATTCCAACAACAACAGCAAGAAAACATATTAAAATTGGTTCTATTAAACTTTTCATTTGATCAATAACATTTTTATGTAGCATTTGAAAGTGCGATGCTACTTTATCCATCATATTACCTAACTGACCAGTGGACTCACCAGTAACTATCATTTCGTATGCAACAACAGGTATTGCCCACTCACCCTTGAAGGCAGAAGAGACCGTGTCGCCTTTAGCTAAATTTTCTAGGCATTTTTTTATAATTCTTTTATATACTTCATTATTTGTAATCTTACCAAGTATTTCCATACTATCTGTAATAAATACACCATGATTTAATAGAGATGCAAATGTTTTCGTAAAATTCGCTATTTCATTATAAATGATTATATTTTTAATAACAGGTAAATGCATTAAAATTATTTGAAAGCCTTCTCTAAACTTTTGAACTTTTGTATATAACTGATGAAAAACAATAGCAAATATGACTATTACTAATAAAATAATCCACCACTTAGTTTTAACAAAATTACTGACATCCAAAATGAACAAAGTTAAGGCAGGCATTTTAGCACCATTGTCAGCAAACATCGTAGAAAATTGAGGTACTAGATATGTAAGCATAAAAATTAAAACACCAAAGGCAATTATTAATACGACAACAGGATATATCATAGCGGACTTCATTTGTTTTTTTGTTTGATCCATTGAAGTATAATATTCAGACATATCATCCAAAATTGATGGCAAGTCTCCTGTCATTTCAGCTGTTTTTATCATATTAATAAGTAGTTTAGGAAATATTTTTCCCTGCATAGCCATTGCATCACTTAAATTTTCTCCCTTAAGTAATTGATAAACTAACTCACTAAAGCTTTTTTTTAATTTTGCTTTACTTGTTTGTTTTGCTAAAATTTTAACTGAATCAGCAAGTGGAATACCTGCTCTAAGATATGTTGAAAGTTGAGTAAGTGAAAAAGATAAATCACCTGCACTAATAGGTCCATTACCACCAATTTCAATATCATATTTACTTTTCTCTTTGACTTCTAAAACTTGATAATCTAAGCTTAGTAAAAAATTTCTAACATCATTTTCTGATTCGGCATCAAATATACCTTTTTCTTTTTTACCAACACCATTTATTATGGTGTAACGAAAGCTTTTTATTGGGTGTTGGGTTTTTTTCTTTTCGTTTTCTACCTTGTTTGGTAATGATACACCTTCTAATTGATTTGAAGAATTTGTTGATTGTTGATTAACGAAATTTTGATTAACTACTTGTTTTTGTGACTTTTCTTTTGCTTTATTGAATAATCCCATATAACCAACCATCCTTTTACTATTATTATATCTCAATTTTAGCACAAGAAAATTAAAATTAAAATACTTATTTAAACATTTTAGACGATTTACATATATTAATATAGAGGTGAAGTTATGTATCCAAATTCAATACAAACTCCAAGTCTTTTATCAAGAATATTAAGTTTAAAAGATAGTATAAAGTGGGGAGAATTATTAGATGGAACAAAGAAAACTTTAGATGTTATATCCCAGGCAATCCCTATATATTACCAAGTAAAACCAATTGTAAGCAATGCTAAAACTTTATTTAAAATTGCCGGAGCAATAAACAGTAATAGCACTGATAATAATGATAATAGTCAAACAAATACCAACACAATAAAAAAAGAGGAAACTTTATCCTCCGATAATAGTCCTATTTTTTATTTATAGTATATTTTTTTATAAAAGATGCTTTATAATTTAAAAATCTATCTTCTTTAATTGCATTTCTTATTTCTTCAGTTAATCTAATTAAAAATCTAATATTATGAATAGAAATTAGTCTTCCACCTAACATTTCTTGAACACTTATTAAATGCCTTATATAAGCCCTTGAATAATTTTGGCATGCATAACAATCACATTCTTCATCTATTGGTCTTAAATCTTTTTTATATTGAGCATTATTAAGATTAATCTTTCCAGTTCTAGTAAAGGCCTGCCCATGTCTTGCGATACGTGTTGGCAAAACACAATCAAACATATCAATACCCCTTTCTACTCCTTCTAGAATATCAATTGGATCACCTACCCCCATCAGGTATCTTGGCTTATCTTCTGGTAAGTATCTAACTCCATCATCAATCATCTTGTACATTGTTTTTTTATCTTCTCCAACAGAAGTTCCACCAATACTATAACCATCAAAATCTAACTTAACTGTTTCTTTACATGACCATTCTCTTAAATCTTGAAATTCTCCACCTTGAACTATTCCAAATAATGATTGATTAGGATTACTATGAACATTTTTTCCTCTCTTGGCCCATCTAAGTGTTCTTTCAACACTTTTTTTCATATATTCATAAGTTACAGGGTATGGAGGGCATTCATCAAAACTCATTGCAATATCACTATCTAATTTATTTTGTATTTCTATTGATTTTTCTGGAGTCAAAAGAAGTTTAGTACCATCAATATGACTTTTAAAATGTACACCATCTTCTGTTATATCTTTTTCTTTATCTTTTGCTAAACTAAATACTTGGAAACCTCCGCTATCAGTAAGTATAGGTCCATCATAGTGCATAAATTTATGTAAGCCGCCACAATAAGCAACAATATCTTCTCCCGGCCGTAACCATAAATGATAAGTATTGGCTAAAACAAAACCACTACCACATTTTTTAACTTCCTCAGGAGATACTCCTTTAATTGAACCCCTCGTACCAACTGGCATAAACATTGGCGTATCAACTACACCATAATTTGTTTCAATTGTTCCAAGTCTTGCACCACAATTTTTATCCTTATGTAGTAAATTATATTTAATTTTCATATAAACTTAAACCTCACAAACATTAAAATTATAAAAGAAAAAAATCTATATTTCAAGACTTTTTTCTTAACAATCAAAGACTATTTTTTTAAAACTGGCCCTTCATTTTGTTCAAACCCATAACTATCTTTTTTAATTATTTCAGAAATTTTTTTAGTAATTTTTTTATTTCTGCCTTTTACAGTATACTCTATACTATCTCCAGCTTCCTTTCCAAGAACAGCTCTACCGAAAGGTGAATTTAAGGTAACATATTTCACGTCTGAGCCTAGATTTAATCCTGATGTAGTTTCAACTAGAGTATAAATATAATTTCTACCTTCTAATTTAAATTCAGAACCAAGCTCAATAATATCAGAATTTGGATTTTCAATTATAATAGCATTTTGTAAAAGATTTTTTAACTCTCTTAGTTTTCTAATTCTTCCATATACATCTCTATCTGATACTTCATCATAAACAGCAAATCCAAAGCCATCATCTCTAGACATACTATGTCTAGCATCTAAATATTCTTTATTATCTGCACTTTTTAGCTCTAAATGTTCTACTTCCTTTTTTATATTTTCAAATTGTTTTGGAATTAATCTCATAATATTCCCCTCCTAGTACGGAATATAATATCACAAATAAAAATAATGTCAAATATTATTTAATAAACATAGCATCGCCAAATGAGAAGAATCTATATTTTTCTTCTACTGCAATTTTATAGGCGTGCATAATATTATCTCTACCTGCAAGGGCTGAAACCAGCATAACTAAAGTTGACTTAGGTAGATGAAAATTAGTAATTAAAGCATCAATTCCTTTAAATTTATATCCAGGATAAATAAATATATTGGTCCATCCATGACACTCTACAAATTTATTATATTTTGAAGCAATTGTTTCAAGAGTCCTGGTACTAGTTGTTCCAACAGCAATTATTCTTTTACCATCTTTTCTTGTATTATTAAGTAAATCAGCAACTTCTTTAGTCATTGAATAAAATTCACTATGCATTTCATGATCTTCTACTTTTTCAACGCTTACTGGTCTAAATGTTCCAAGTCCAACATGTAAAGTAATATAAGCTATGTTAATACCTTTAGCTTCTATTTTTTTTAATAGATCTTTAGTAAAGTGAAGTCCAGCTGTAGGAGCAGCAGCACTACCTATTTCTTTAGCATATACTGTTTGATACAGACTTTGATCATCTAATTTTTCATGAATATATGGAGGAAGGGGCATTGTTCCTAATTCATCTAATATTTCCATTAATATTCCATCATAAATTAACTCAAAATGTCTGATTCCATCATCTAAAACTTTTGTACATTTAGCTTTTAATTTTCCATTACCGAAAGAAACAATAGTACCTTCTTTAATACGTCTTGCAGGTTTTGCTAAAGTTTCCCATTCATCTTTTTCAATATTTTTTAAAAGAAGAATTTCAATTACAGCTCCAGTTTCAGCTTTCTCACCAATTAATCTTGCTGGTAATACTTTAGTATCATTTAAAACTAAAGTATCCCCTGGTTCTAAATAATCAATAATATTATAAAATTTTTTGTGTTCTATCTCTCCAGTTTTTTTATCTAAAACAAGGAGTCTAGATTCATCTCTTTTCTTTAAAGGAGTTTGAGCTATTAACTCTTCTGGTAAATAATAATCAAAATCTTCTACTTTCATTTAACCACCACCAAAATTTCTAACTTATTTTAACACATTAAGAAAGAGAAAACAATTTATTTTCTCTCAATTCCAAGAACTTTATAAGCTTTATCAGTTGCAACTCTACCACGTGCTGTCCTTTTAAGTAAACCTTGTTGCAATAGAAAAGGTTCATATACGTCTTCTATGGTTGTTACTTCTTCTCCGATAGAACTACTTATTGCTTCAATTCCAACAGGTCCACCATTAAATTTATTAATTATTGCTGATAGAAGTTCTCTATCTGTACTATCAAGCCCCATTTTATCTACTTTAAGCCTAGCAAGTGCCCTTTCTGTAACATCAATATTAATAGTACCATTTCCATCTACCATAGCAAAGTCTCTTACTCTTTTAAACAAACGATTAGCAATTCTAGGTGTACCTCTACTTCTTTTAGCAAGTTCTACTGCTGCATCATCATCAATTGCTACATTTAATACTCGAGCTGTTCTCTTAACTATTTGAGTAAGTTCATCTACTGTATAATATTCTAATTTATCAATAATTCCAAATCTATCACGAAGGGGTGCAGATAAATCTCCTGCACGAGTCGTTGCTCCAACTAGAGTAAATGGTGGCAAATCAATTTTAATATTACGACTATTTCCTTCACTCCCAACTATTATATCTAAAGAAAAGTCTTCCATTGCAGGATATAATATTTCTTCAATGTACCTCGGCATTCTATGTATTTCATCAATAAATAATACATCTCCTGGTTCTAATGATGAAAGAATAGCAGCTAAATCTCCACTTTTTTCAATGCTTGGGCCACTAGCAGTTTTAATATGTGTTCCTAATTCATGAGCAATAATAAAAGCTAAAGTTGTTTTTCCAAGTCCTGGTGGGCCATACAATAAAACATGATCTAGGGGTTCATTTCTCATCTTAGCAGCCTTAACAAAAACTTTAATATTTTCCTTAACATCATTTTGCCCAATATATTCATCTATTGTTTCCGGTCTGATAGTATTATCAAGCTCATTATCACTAAATAAATCATAATTAGTTATTACACTTTCATCTTTCTCCATTATAATTAACTCTCCTCATATCTTTTAATTTAATCTTTACATCATGAGTTTTAGATATAAATTTATCTAATGGTAATTCTTCAGGAGTTAAAAAACTATGACATACTATTAACTCATATATGAAATTATCAATAGAAATATCCTCTTTATCTATAATTAAATTATTAATTGAATCAGTTATATAAGCATTCATTTCTTTATTAAAAGCATATAAATAATTATTATCTAGATATAAATCATAGATATTTTCTAAAATATATTTAACTTCATCTTTAGCTAAATTTATATTTATTTTATTAAACTTAGCCTGCAAAAATAAATCTTCTATATTTTTTAAGCACAAATTTATTTTATAATCTTTTAATTTTATAACTTCTCCCAAAATATCACCTACTTTAATAATAATTTTAATGCATCTTTTACTTGTCCTTCTATTGGAAGTGATGTATCGACTCTAGCAAGTACTGGAGTAATTTCTTTTTCCTTGTAACCAAGTCCAAGTAAAACTTCTTTTAATTCATTTTCTGTTTCTACTTGATTATCACTTATACCGACGCCAATAAATTCTAATTTTCCTTTTAGATCTAGTACTATTTGTTTGGATAGTTTTTCACCGATTTTTGGAAATTTTTTAAGATATAAAATATTTTCTCTTTCAATAGCATCCATAATCCCATCAATTGAGCCGGTTGCAAACATTGGTAGTGTCATTTTAGGACCAAGTCCTTTAACACTAATTAATTTTAAGAATAGTTCTTTTTCCTGAATTGTTTTAAATCCAAATAGTAGATGTTCATCTTCTTTTATTTGTTGATAAACATAAACTTTATATTCTTTTCCTACCTCATATGAATATGGATTAGAGACATTTATTAAATAACCAACTCCTCCTGCTTCTACAACAATAGAGTTATTTTTTAAATAAGTAACTGTTCCTTTTATATAATCAAGCATCAAATCATCTCCAATAACTATTATACATAAATTATCAAATTAAGCAAAGTAAATCGAACATATTTTTTAGTAAAAAATAAAATAAAAAAGACTATTTCTAGCCTTCTTCATCCAACATATTATATACTTTTCTACTAGTATCTTTTATCATACACTTCATACTATTTATCATCTCAGGATGTTTTTTAAAATAATAATATCCTCCAATACCTACTCCACCTAACATCATCATAATTGTTGAAAATTTCATATAATCACCTCTACAATTATTATTTACTAAATAAATTATTTTATACCATTTATTAAATATTCTTTAATAGAAGTTCTTCGATCATCTCTATCATTAAAAGATGCTCTTTCTAAAGCTTCAAAGTCTCCTATTAAATAGAGTTTTTTCTTGGCCCTAGTAACACCAGTATATATTAGTTTTTGATATAACATTTTATTATAAGCTTTAACTATTGGAATTACTACTACATCAAATTCAGATCCTTGAGCTTTATGAATACTAATAGCATAGGCTGATCTAAAGTTATTGTAATTACTTGGAGTATATTTGACTATATTACTATCAAAGTCAATATATATTTCACTTTTAGGACTACTTTGAATTCGATCAATTATACCAATATCTCCATTATAGACATTATCATCAGGCATATTTGTAAGTTGAATTACTTTATCATCTTCTCTAAAAGTAAATTCAGAAATAGTTTTTTCTTTTTGTTTATTTTTAGGATTAAATATATCTCTTACTTTCTTATTTATTTCATCAATTCCATTTATTCCTTTATACATAGGAGCAAGTATTTGAAATTTACGATAATTAAGATCTTTATAAGTTCTAGCAATTTCACAAATATTTGGAATTACTTCTTTTTCAGTGCAATCAATAAAAGTTAAATCGTCTTCTTTATTAAATATGTTTCTATTTATTTGCTTTTTTCTTATATCATAAGCTAAAGAAATAATATTTGAGTTTAGACTCTGTCTATAAAGTTCGGTTAATTCAACTACTTCTAGTTTTTTAGACTCTATTAAGTCGTGTAATACTTGACCTGGTCCAACACTAGGTAATTGATGATCATCTCCGACAAGTACAATTTTACAATTACTAGATATTCCTCGAAGAAGACTGGCCATTAAATAGGTATCTATCATACTGGCTTCATCAATTATAACAAATTCTACTTTACTTTTATTATACTCATTAACTTGAAATTTATTAGTATCTTTATTCCATTTTAAAAATCTATGTATAGTACTGGCACCCATTCCTGTTGTCTCACTCATTCTTTTCGCAGCTCTTCCCGTTGGTGCAAGTAAAGCAATACGCTCATTTAATTTTTCATATGATATTTTTTCCATTAAACGATATAGTTCTACAATACCTTTCATAATAGTAGTTTTACCTGTTCCAGGACCACCTGTAATAATTAAAAAATCTCTCATATAACTCTTTTTTATAGCTTCTTCTTGGCAAATATTATAAGTAATAGAATAATTACTCTCTAATTCTTTAAATACTGGATCCAGTCTTTTATCAGTATTTTCCCTATTACTATTTAACATTCTAAATCTTTTTACGATAAGACACTCATCTTCATACATTTCTCTTAAATATATTTTTTCATCTTTAATAATTATTTTTAAATTACTACTAAGTTCATTAATAGCATTATTAAATAATTCTTCATCAATATTTATTCCTAGTACTCTTGGTAAATAGGAAGATAATTCTTCTTTATAATAATAACTATGCCCAAAAGTATTACTAACTTCATTCATTATATATATAAGAGATGCCTTAACTCTAATTAGACTATTCTTTTCTATTCCATTTTTTAGAGCAATCATATCAATTTTTTTAAAATATAGATCATTTATATCTTCTATTACTTGATAAATATTATTATTTACAATATTTTTTGTTTCTTTCTTATAATAATTATAGATAAGCATTGCATCTTTTGTTGAAAAACCCATATCTGTTAAATAAATAATAGTTTCATAACTTGCTTCGTATTCTTTTAGTTTATTATGTAAATTATCAACATTAGTTTTAGTTATTGTTGGAATTAGAAGTAAATTATCTGGTGTTTCTAAAATTATTTTTAAAGTGTCTTTTCCTAAAACATCAACTATCCTTTTGGCTTTAGCTTCCCCAATTCCTTTAAATAGGCCACTAGTTAAGAATTCGATTATAGAATCTTTTTCTTTTGGTATAATTCTTTCATAGCTTTCAACATTAAATTGTTTGCCATATTTTTCATGATTTACAACTCTACCATAAAATTTATAAGTATCTATTTCGTTAAGTTCATGAAAATAGCCAGTAAATGTAATAGTTCTTCCCACATATTCAGCAAGTTTTTCATCACTAACATCACTTACTTTAAATAAGCCAATATAGTAACCTGTACCACTCATAAAAATAGTTTTAGTATATTTACCTTGTATGAAACTTGCCACAATTTAACCTACTTTCTATATTACTTCTCCAATTGCATATGGATATTCTACCTTATTTATTTTAACATTAATCATACTATTATGTTCTAGTTTTCCTGGAATTTTTATATGAATAAAGTTTGATGTATGTCCAAAACTAAATCCATCTTTATATTCTTCTATCAAAACAGTAAGTCCTTTATTAATAAATTTTTTCATATATTCTCTTTCAAGTTCCTCTGATACTTTGATTAGACGTCTTGCTCGATCTTTTTTAATATTTCCTGGAATTTTATTTTTCATAGTACTAGCCTTTGTACCACGTCTTTCACTATATGGAAAAACATGAAGTTTAGAAAAGGCAATATTTTTACATGTTTCAATGGACTTTTCAAATAGTTCTTCACTCTCTCCTGGAAAACCTACTATAATATCAGTACTGATTGCTATATCTGGTCTAATACTTCTAATTTCAGCTATTTTTTGTTTATAAAAATCTAAATCATATTTTCTATTCATTGCTTTTAATATTTCATCAGATCCAGCTTGAATTGGTATATGTAAGTGATTTACTATAACATTAGATTTTCTTATTACATCGAGTACTTCCTCATTTAATTCAGTAACTTCAATTGATGATATTCTAAGTCTTTCCAATCCTTTAATCTTAACTAATTTCTTTAATAAGTCAGCAAAATTTGTTTCTAAATCATTTCCATAAGAGCCTGTATGAATACCTGTTAAAACTACTTCTTTATAGCCATTATTAACTAAATCAGTTACTTCTTCTATTACTTCATCTTCTTTCTTGCTGCGGCACTTTCCTCTAGCAAATGGAATAATACAATAACTACAAAAATTATCACAACCATCTTGTATTTTTACAAACGCTCTAGTTCTACCTGGAAACTCTTTAATTCGCATATCTTCAAAGTCAGATAATCTATCGCTATATAAATCAACAATAGTCTTTTTATTTTTAAAATACTCATCTAGTAGATTTACAATTCTTACTTTATCTTTATTACCAATAATGATATCTAGGCCATCTTCATGATAATCTTTATTAACTGCAATAAAACATCCCATCGCAACAACACAAGCTTGGGGATTTCTTTTAATTGCTTGTCTAATCATCTTTCTTGACTTAGAATCACTATTATTAGTTACTGTACAAGTATTTATTATATATACGTCACAAATATCATCAAAATCTTTTATTTCATAACCTGCTCTTACTAATTCATTTTCAATATACTCACTCTCATAAGTATTAACTTTACAACCTAAAGTATATATACCAACACTTCTCATTTAATCACTCTTTCTATTAACTATTTTTATATTGTTGATACCAATCATTTAACTCATCTTTTTTCTTAGCAATATATTCTTTTGCTTTAGCTTTACCATCATCAAAATATGGTTTATAAGTATTAATAGTATCAATCATAGATTCTTTACCTTCATTAAAAGAATCTATTGTATCATTAAATTCATCTTCTCCAACACTGTTCTTATAATTATTTAATATATTATTTCTTTCCTCTTCTAATTTATCTTTAATATTATTATAAGTTTTAATAGAATTACTCTTAATATTTTCTTTATATCCAGGAAACTTACTTTCTATTTTAACATCTATTTCTTCATAAATATTAAGTACTTTTTCTTTAACTGAACTTGTTAAATCGTTAAACTTTATTCCCTTAATTTCTCCACCATAAAATATAAAATCAGTCAAAGTAATAAAAGTATTCTTAAGTACATTTTCATCATTTACTTTGTCAACTTCATTATTTACATTTTCTAAATAGTCAATAAATTCATCTTTATTTTCATAAGATTTATTATTAATACTTAAACCTTTATCATTAAAAATACTCTTATCATTAGTATTATTAGTGATAATTTCTACTTTTTCATTACTTTTAGTATTATTTTTTAAATTATTTCTATATAAATAAATAACTACTCCACTTAAAGCAAGTATTATTAAAATAAGTATTGCAATAATATGCTTTTTCATAATACCACCTCAAATACTTGTATATTATAACATATATAATTATTATTTACTAT
>OCVV012830528.1_pt1 | contig 17612 bp, 17 predicted proteins | sample 1539721 | NCBI WGS metagenome assembly OCVV01 (sample SAMN02144230, study PRJEB22623) | gut metagenome | biome: sheep rumen | host: Ovis aries | place: New Zealand | reverse complement strand
GAAACCCGATTGCCTTGTCGAAACGCCCCCTCATCCGCCTCGCTTCGCTCGGCACCTTCCCCCCAAGGGGGGAAGGCTCTGTCGGAGCCCCGGCAAGCTGACCGCACCCGCCCGGCGCGGAGGCCGGACGGGCCGGGTGCTTCGCTTACTTTCCGGTGGGGATGAAGGGGCGGATCGCGGCGGCGACGCCGGAGATCGGCATGGTCTGGAGCACGATCCGGCCGGGGCCGGTGATGACGGTGTTGAAGAAGCCCTCGCCGCCGAAGAACTTGTTCTTCAGGCCGGGAACCGTCTGGATGTCCATGGAGCAGGTGGCGTCCATCATGGCAAGGTAGCCGGTATCGACGACCATCTGCTGACCGGGCGCAAGATCGTATTCGATGGCTGCGCCGTCGATTTCCAGGAAGGCGATGCCGCTGCCGGACAGGCGCTGCATGATGAAGCCCTCGCCGCCGAAGAAGCCCGCGCCGAGCTTTTTCTGGAAGTGTACGGAGAGCTCAACGCTCCGCTCAGAGGCCAGGAAGGCCGCCTTCTGCGCGATCACGTCGCGGCCCGGGGTGATCTGGACCGCCCGGATGGAGCCGGGGAAGCTGGAGGCAAAGGCGATCATGCCGGGGCCGCCCTGGGCGGTATAGATGTTCTGGAAAATCGCTTCGCCGCTGAACATTCTGCCAAAGGCCTTGCCCAGACCGCCCGCAGCGGTCTCCATCTTCATATTGGGAGACATCCAGGACATCGAGCCGCGCTCGGTGATCATGGATTCGCCGGGCGCAAGGTTACAGGTGACAACCGGAAGATCGTTGCCGAGGATCGTGTATTGCATCGTTTTCATCCTTCTTTCTCATATAAATACGGCGCACATAGGCCGCGGGCTTTCACCCTATTATAATTATACTACAGGCACAGAAAAATGTAAAGGCGGAATTCACAATTCTGCCGGTAAGCAGGGACTAGGGATCAGGGATTAGGGATCAGGGATTAGGGATTAGGGATTAGGGAATAGGAGCCGTAGGGGCGCGTATCCACGCGCCCGGTTCCGCGAAGCGGAACAAATCGCCCGCAAGGGCGATGTTGCCCGTATGAATGATGCGATCCCGTATCGTCATTTGCATCGGCATACGTAGGGGCGCGTATCCACGCGCCCGGTTCCGCGAAGCGGAACAAATCGTCCGCAAGGGCGATGTTGCCCGTTTGAATAACGAGATCCCGTACCGTCATTTGCATCGGCATACGTAGGGGCGCGTGGATACGCGCCACTACGCGGGGCTGCGTCGGCGGTCGCGTGGATACGCGCCCCTACGAGACGCTGCGTCGGCGGGCGCGTGGATACGCGCCACTACGCGGGGCTGGCGGTCATCGGCGGGCGCGTGGATACGCGCCCCTACAAGGCGCTGCGTTTCGGAACGTTGGCGCAGCCAATTTCAATCCTCCCGCAGGAGACCGCAAATTCTCAATTCTCCATTCTCAATTCTCAATTCAGCGGCAGGAATTGGGGCTGAACTGTTACCTGCCCCCCCTTCCGCCGACTTTCTCCCCCGAAACACTTGCAAGGCCGGGAAAACTGTGGTAAAATAGAGTTTCAAACAAGGACGAGGAGGGACCCGCCGTGCGGTTTGCAAAGGCCTACGTGGAGATCACGAACGTGTGCAACCTCTCCTGCTCCTTCTGCCCGAAGACGAAACGGGCGCCGGGGTTTCTCACTGCGGCGGACTTTGAGACGATCGCCCGGCGGCTCTCCGGCTGGACGGAGTACCTCTACTTTCACCTGATGGGCGAGCCGCTGCTCCACCCGGAGCTGGAGACCTTCCTGCGGATCGCCGGAGATCGCGGCTTCCGCGTGATCCTGACCACGAACGCCGTCCTGCTGCCCCAGGCCGGGCCGACTCTGCTGGACGCGCCTGCCCTGCACAAGGTCAATCTCTCGCTGCAGTCCTTCGAGGGAAACGGCGGCAGAGAGGCGGAAGATTATGTAAACCAGTGTGCCGAGTTCGCGTCGCAGGCAGCCGCGCGCGGGGTTTTGATCAACCTCCGGCTCTGGAATCTGGACGGCGCGGACACGAAGGGCCGGAACCGCGAAAACGGGCAGATCCTGGAGGCTCTGGCCCGGCGCTTTCCGCAGCCCTGGACGCCCAGCCGGGGCGGGTCGCGTCTTGCCCCCGGCGTCTATCTGAACTGGGGCGAGACCTTCCGCTGGCCGGATCTGAACGAGCAGGCGGTCAGCGCACGCCATTTCTGCTACGGTCTGCGCGACCAGCTCGGCGTGCTCTGCGACGGGACCGTAGTCCCCTGCTGTCTGGACCACGAGGGGGACGTCCCGCTCGGGAATCTGCTGCGAGAGGACCTGCAAACGATTCTGGACCGCCCCCGCACGCAGGCCGTGATCGAGGGCTTCCGGCGCGGCGAGGCCGTGGAGCCGCTTTGTCAGCGCTGCGGATACGCGACCCGCTTCCGCGCCTGACGCCTGAATCATTTTATAAGGAGCGATTGCCATGATGACACGAATGACCGCCGCTTTGAAGCGGATGCAGCAGCTTGCGCGAGACGGCTGCAGGATCATGGACGAGGACAAGGTGGACGCGCTGCTGCCGCGTCGGGACCGAAACGCCCACAAGGGCAATTTCGGACGGGTCCTGATCCTGGCCGGAAGCGTCGGCTACACCGGCGCGCCCTGTCTGGCGGCGGAGGCCGCTCTGCGCACGGGCGCGGGGCTGATCTTCGTCGGCGTGCCGGAGGCCGTCTACCCCATCGTCGCACAGAAGCTGGACGAGCCGATGGTCTTTCCCCTCCCCTGCGACGAGGCCGGGCGGCTGAACACCCGGTCCGTTCCGGAGATCGTCCGGCGGCTGGAGGGCTGCGACGCCTGTCTGGTCGGGCCGGGCCTCGGTCGGAGCGAAGCCATTCTGGACGTCGTCTCCGCCGTTCTGACCCACGCCAAATGCCCCGTGATCCTGGACGCGGACGGCATAAACTGTCTGGAGGGGCATATAGATGTTCTGGGACAGGCAGGCTGTCCGGTCATTCTGACGCCTCACGACGGCGAGTTCCGGCGGCTCGGCGGGGATCCCGCGCCGGAGGTCCGCTACGAAAGCGCGAAGGCGCTTGCGGAGCGCTGGGGCGTGACCCTGCTGCTCAAGGGTCACCGGACGCTGACCCTCGGCGGCGGGAAGGTCTGGCTGAATCCGAACGGCAACCCCGGCATGGCCACCGGCGGAAGCGGGGACGTGCTGGCGGGGATCATCCTCTCCCTCCTCGGTCAGGGGCTTGCGCCGCTGGACGCAGCCGCTGCCGGGGCGTGGCTCCACGGCGCGGTCGGTGATTTCTGCGCCGAGGCCTGGGGCGAATACGGGATGACGCCGACGGACATGATCGCCTGTCTGCCCGAATTTCTGAAATAGGACGTGATCTCAGTGCGGCGGATGCTTGCCGTACTGCCGATGCTGCTTTGCCTGCTGTGCGCCTGCGGCGGCAAGGAAAAAACCGTTCAGGCGACGATGGACTTCCGCACCGGTCTGCTTTCCGCGGGCGGCTGCAGCTTTCATCTGGAGGCGGTGGAGGATCTGGACGGGCTGGTCTGGGAATTCGCTCTGGACTGCGCCTGCGGGACCGACGGGACCGCCGCACTGACCGTGACCGCGCCCGAGGGCGTGGCAGGGATCACCGCCCGGATGGAGGGCGGGACCGGGAAGCTGTGCTTTGACGGCACGGCGGCGGCCTTCGGTCTGGCGGAGGATGCCCGGCTGGCTCCGCTTGCGGTCCCCGCGACCCTGGTTCGCGCCTGGACCGAGGGCTATATCGCCTCGTCCGGCCCGGACGGGAACGAAACGCTCGCCGTCTATGAGCTGGGCTGGGACGAGGACTGCATGAAGGTCTTCACCTGGTTCGGCCCGGACGGCACGCCGACGCGCGCGGAGCTCTCCCTGGGCGGAGAGGTGCTTTGCAAAACAGAAATCACCGGCTTCCGCACGGAGGCCGGATACGGAGGAAGCAATGAAACTGCTGAGGAGAACCTGGGCTGACGTCTCACTGGACAATCTGGCCCACAACTATGGGCTTCTGCGCGGGATGGTGCCCGCCGACTGCCGCTTTCTGGGCGTGGTCAAGGCCGACGCCTACGGTCACGGCGCCCTTCCGATCAGCCGCAGGCTGTCGGAGCTCGGCGCGGACTATCTGGCGGTCTCCAACATGGAGGAGGCCGTCCAGCTCCGGCGCGGCGGCATCCGCCAGCCGATCCTGATCCTGGGCTACACCCCGCCGTTTTACGCCGAGGACCTGGTGGACATGGGCATCCGGCAGGAGATCCACTCGCTGGAATACGCCGGGCAGCTCAACGAGGCCTTGCGGGGTACGGCCAAGCGGCTCAAGGCCCATCTCAAGCTGGACACCGGTATGTCCCGACTGGGCTTCTTCGCCTATGACAACGGGCAGACCGCGGACGAGCTGCGCACCGCTGCCCGGATGGAGCATATCTATCCGGAGGGCGTTTTCACGCACTTCCCGGTCGCCGATTCCTGCGACCCGGACGACGCGGCCTTCACCCGCCTGCAATTCGACCGCTTTCTGCAGATGATCTCAGCCCTGGAGGGCATGGGCGTCCGCTTTGAGCTGCGCCACTGCTGCAACTCCGGCGCGACCCTGCTCCATCCGGAGTACGCCCTGGATATGATCCGTCCCGGCATCGCCACCTACGGTCTGGCCCCCAGCCCGGAGATGGAGGGGCGGTTCGATCTGCGCCCGCTGATGAGTCTCAAGACCACGGTCTCTCAGATCCGGGACTTTGCGCCGGGCGTCTCGGTCAGCTACGGGCGCACCTACGTCACGCCCGGACCCAGGCGGATCGCCGTCCTCTCCATCGGCTATGCCGACGGGCTCTCCCGCTCCCTTTCCAACCGCGCCTGCTTCCTGCTGCGCGGAAAGCGGGTCCCGGTGGTGGGGCGGATCTGCATGGATATGTGCATGGCAGACGTGACCGGGGTCCCGGACGCCGCCGTGGGCGACACCGTGACGGTCTTCGGCTCCGACGGCGGCGCGGAGGCTCCGCTGAGCGAGATGGCGGAGCAGCTCAACACGATCACCTACGAGATCCTCTGCGACATCAACAAGCGCATCCCGCGCATCTATCTGGACGGCGATCAGCGGCTGGATATTTTGCAGTACATCGTCTGAAAAACTGACGTTTTTCGACGCGCGCGCATAGCATGGCACGGAAGTATAAATCCCCGTTCCCCGTGGAAGAATAGGGGCAGGATTTACGCGGAGTGTGATGCAGTATGGACAACGTCAGACGCGGAGATATTTTCTACGCCGATCTCAGCCCGGTGGTCGGCAGCGAGCAGGGCGGGACCCGTCCGGTCCTGATCGTGCAGAACGACACCGGCAACCGGCATTCCCCCACCGTGATCGCCGCGGCGATCACAAGCCAGCTCGGCAAGGCAAGGCTGCCCACCCACATCACGGTGACGGGGCCGGAAACCGGGCTGCCAAAGGCCTCGGTCATCCTGCTGGAGCAGGTTCGGACGCTTGACAAGCGCCGCCTGCGCGAGCACATGGGCCGGCTGACGGACGACCAGATGCGTCGCGTGGACGACGCGCTGGAGGTCAGCTTCGGGCTGAAATAAGCATGAAGCACGCTCCCCTCCGCATAGAATGTGCGGAAGGGAGCGTGGTTTGATTTGGAGCAAACGATTTGGTACCGGGGCAAGGCCGCCGGAGCGGTTCGGATGGAGGAAGACGGGCTGTATTGGAAGCTGGAGGCCAGGCTGAACGCCGGGACCGGAGAGATCCTGCGCCTCTACGGGGTCACGGGTTTGGAATCCGAGCCGTTCGGGGTCTTCGTGCCGGGGGCGGCAGGCTTCTGCCTGCACCGGCGGCTCTCGCGCCGGGCCGTACCGGCTCCGCCGGAGCGCTGGACTGCGGGCAGGGCCGAGGGCGCGTTCCGGCCCTGGGTCGGAACGGTCGAGGGCGAGGAGATCCGCTTTGCCCTGCTCGCCCCGGCGGACGAGGCGGAGCCGGACGGCGCGGCGCAGGCAGCGGAGACGCGTCAGCTTCTGGCCCTCCCGGCGGACTGCCCGCCCCTGCCGCTGGCGGAGTACGCCGCTGCAATGGAGCCGCGGGAGCTTGGCGGGACGAAATGGCTGGTCCTGCCTTTGCGGGACGGAGCGGTGGAATGGGCGGAGGCGGAGCAGCCGGAAGCGCCGGAGGAGAACGAAAGGCAGTCAGCGGAAAATCTGCCAGACGGGCCGCCGTGCGTTGAAATTGAGAATTGAAAACGGAAAATTTGGTCAATCGTCACCAGTCAACAGGCGATAGAAAAAACCTCCCCTGATAAGGGGAGGAGGAGCGTCCCGCAGGAACGCGGAGGAGGGGTAAGGTCGGAAGAATGCCTTGTTTTCGATAGCGCGCTCGTCGGCAGCTTACCCCTCCACCAGCTTCGCCGGTCCCCCTCCCCTTGTCAGGGGAGGTTTTGGATGGGTGCCGAAAGGTCAAGCACCAGCTCTACCGGGCAGTGGTCGGAGCCGAAGATCTCCTGGTGAATCTTGGTCTCCCGGATCCGGTCGCGGAGGCGGTCGGAGACGACGAAGTAGTCGATGCGCCAGCCGACGTTCTTCTCGCGGGCATGGAAGCGGTAGCTCCACCAGGAGTATTCCGCCGCGTTGGGATGCTGGAAGCGCCAGGTATCGGTGAACCCGGCGGCCAGGAGCTCGGAGAACTTGCCCCGCTCCTCATCGGAGAAGCCCGCGTTGCCGCGGTTGGTCTTCGGGTTTTTCAGGTCGATCTCCTCATGGGCGACGTTGAGGTCGCCGCAGTAGATCACGGGCTTGACCGCGTCGAGCTGCTTCATGTATTCGCGCAGGGCGTCCTCCCAGCGCATGCGGAAATCGATCCGCTTGAGCCCGTCCTGGGCGTTCGGGGTGTAGCAGGTGAGCAGGTAGAAATTCTCGTATTCCAGGGTGATCAGACGGCCCTCGTGGTCGAGCTCCTCCACGCCGACGCCGCAGCGGACGGACAGGGGCTTGTGCTTCGTGAAGACCGCCGTGCCGGAATAGCCCTTTTTCTCCGCAGAGTACCAGAACTGCTCGTAGCCGGGCAGGTCCAGCGTGAGCTGACCCGGCTGCATTTTAGTCTCCTGCAGGCTGAAAAAGTCGGCGTCAAGGCTATGGAACTGATCCAGAAATCCCTTCTCCACGCAGGCGCGAAGCCCGTTGACGTTCCAGGAAAGAAAGCGCATATCCGATTCCTCCGTCGATTCATACAGATTTTAGGTCAGTATAGCAGACTTTTCGGATAATCTCAAGAACTTCCGCGTTTTTTGTTGTAAAATCGTTCCGGTTGTGTTATACTGATTCCGTATGAAAAAAATAAAGGTCTTTTTTGCCGTCCTGGCCTGCAAGCTGGCCCGCACGGCGATCCGCCTGCTGGGCCGCGGAGGCACCGACTTCCCCGGCCGGCTGGCCCTGAAAATCTGCCCTGACCTGCTCGGAGAGCTGGCAAAGACCGTCACGACGGTGATCGTGACCGGTACCAACGGCAAGACGACGACCTCTCGCATGATCGAGCAGGCCTTCATCGACGCCGGAATCTCCTATTTTGCCAACAAAACCGGTGCAAACCTGATCAGCGGCATCACGGCGGAATTCGCCGTCCATTCCACCGCAGGCGGCAAGTGCCGCTTCCCCTTCGCCGTCATCGAATCCGACGAGGCCGCCTTCAAGCAGGTAGGCCGTCTGGTCAATCCGAAGGCCGTGGTCGTCACCAACGTCTTCCGCGACCAGCTTGACCGCTACGGCGAGGTCACGCACACGCTGAACAACATCCGAATCGGCCTGCAGGGCTGCAAAAACGCAGTGGTCTGCCTGAACGCCGACGACTCGCTCTCGGCCTCTCTGGCGGACGAGCTGCCGAATCAGGTCCTGTTCTACGGCGTGAACGTGCCGATCTATAAGAGCCGGGTCGAGGAGGTCAGCGACGCGCCCTACTGCATCCGCTGCAAGAGCGAATACGTCTACGACTACGTGACCTACGGTCATCTGGGCGGCTACCGCTGCCCGAAGTGCGGCTACGCGCGGCCCAAGCCCGCGATCGCCGTGGAGGAGGTCCGGACCTCCGACACCGAGCATTCCGAGATCGTCATCTCCGCGAACGGGAAGCGGTATGAGACGAACGTCGCTCTGCCCGGCGGCTACAACATCTACAACGCGGTCTCCGCGATGGCGGCGGGTCAGGCAATGGGGCTGGACCCGGACGTCGTGAACAAGGCCCTGTCGCAGTTCGACTGCGGCTTCGGACGGATGGAAAAGTTCGACATCCAGGGCCACAGCCTGCGCATGATCCTGATCAAGAACCCCGCCGGGTGCAATCAGGTGCTGAACTTCCTCACCGCCTCCACCGAGCCCTTCCTGTTCGTGGCCTGTCTGAACGACCGGGCCTTCGACGGCAGGGACGTGAGCTGGATCTGGGACGTGGATTTTGAGCGTCTGACCGAGCTGGGCGACCTGCTGAGCGGCGTATACGTCTCCGGCGTCCGCGCCGACGACATGGCGACCCGCTTCAAGTACGCCGGCGTTCCGGCGGAGAAGCTGCGCGTAATCAAGGACTACTCCGAGCTCTGCAAGGCGATCCTGGCGCAGGACCGTCCGGCCTTCATCATGCCGACCTACACCGCAATGCTCGACCTGCGCGCCACGATCAGCAAGAACTACGGCGTCAAGCAGTATTGGGAGAAATAGGAGGAGCTTATGGAACTGAAAATCTGCCACCTGTTTCCCGATATTCTGAATCTCTACGGCGACCGCGGGAACGTGGTCTGTATGCGCAGGCGCCTCGGCTGGCGCGGGATCGACGTCTCGGTCAGCGAGGTCTCGATCGGAACGGCCCTCAAGGCCTCCGACTACGACCTGTTCTTCATCGGCGGCGGTCAGGACTTCGAGCAGGAGGTCCTGCTGGAGGACCTCAAGGGCGGCAAGACCGCCGAGATCAAGGCCGCGATCGAGGACGGCAAGACCTTCCTGGCGATCTGCGGCGGCTATCAGATGCTCGGCGCGTACTACAAGACCTGGGACGGTCAGCAGTGCGATTTCACCGGCGCCCTCGATCTCTACACCGTGGGCCACAAGGACCGGATGATCGGCAACTATATGTTCACCTGCGAGGAGCTGGGCGGTCAGACCGTGGTGGGCTTCGAGAACCACTCCGGCAAGACCTATCTGGGCAGCGGCATCCGCCCGATCGGCAGGGTGCTGGCGGGATACGGCAACAACGGCGAGGACGGCATGGAGGGCGCAAGATACAAGAACGTGTTCTGCACCTACTCCCACGGCTGTCTGCTGCCGAAGAATCCGATCCTGGCGGATCATATCCTGAAAACCGCGCTGACGCGCAAGTACGGCTCCGCAGAGCTGGCCCCGCTGGACGACGCCGTTGAGACCGCCGCCCACAGCTATATGGAGCGGCGCTTAACCGCAAAATAAGAGAACAACGGCTGCAAGCCGTTGTTCCTCCGGAGGTTCTATGATTTCTTTGTTCAAGGTCCTGCTGCTCGGGATCATCGAGGGGATCACGGAGTGGCTGCCCGTGTCCAGCACGGGACACATGCTCCTCTTTGACGAATTCATTCCCTTTGAGGCGTCCGCCGCGTTCAAGGAGCTGTTCTTCATCGTGATCCAGCTCGGCGCGATCATGGCCGTGGTGGTTCTGTTCTGGCATCGGCTCTGGCCCTTCCGGCGGCCGAATACGAAGGGCGGCACGCCCGTCCGTGCGGACGTGATGACCATGTGGGGCAAGGTCGTCCTTGCCTGCGTGCCCGGCGGGGTCGCCACGGTCCTGCTGGACGACTACGTGGACGCCCATCTGCACACCCCGGTCGTGATCGCAGCGGCCCTGATCGTCTACGGTCTGGGCTTCCTGCTGATCGAGCGGGCGAACCAAGCCCGGAAGCCGCGGTATGAGACCGTGGCGGATATGCCTTGGTCCGTGGCCCTCGGCATCGGCCTGTTTCAGGTCCTTTCGCTGATCCCCGGCACCTCGAGATCCGGCTCCACGATCCTGGGCGGGCTGTTCCTCGGCGTTTCCCGCGTGGCGGCGGCGGAGTTCACCTTCTTCCTGGCCGTCCCGGCGATGCTGGGCTACAGTCTGATCAAGCTGGTCAAGTTCGGTCTGCACTTTACGGCGGGCGAGCTGGGTCTTCTGCTCTTCGGCATGGCCGTTGCGTTCTCGGTCTCGCTGGCCTGTATCCGCTTCCTGATGAACTACGTGAAGCGGCACGATTTCCGCGTGTTCGGCTGGTACCGCATCGCCCTCGGCGCACTGGTCCTGCTCTGGTTTCTTGTGATCAAATAAATTGATATATGGTCAAACACACACCAACGATTGAAAAGAGGTATTTCCCATGAGTGAATGCAATCACGACTGCGCATCGTGCAGCGCAAGCTGCGACTCCCGCACGACTGAAAGCCTGCTGGCCCCGCTGAATCCCAGCGCGAAGGTCAAGAAGGTCTATGCGGTCGTCTCCGGCAAGGGCGGCGTCGGCAAGTCCACCGTCACCTCCATGCTGGCGGTCGCGGCCCAGAAGCGCGGCCTCCGCGCAGCCATCCTGGACGCCGACATCACCGGCCCGTCCATCCCCAAGGCCTTCCATCTGGATCACTGCGAGGCGATGGAGAACGTGGGTCTGCTGCCCGCCGTCACCGAGAGCGGGATCCAGGTCATGTCCGTCAACCTCCTGCTGGAAAACGACACCGATCCGGTCCTCTGGCGCGGACCGATCCTGGCCGGAGCGGTCAAGCAGTTCTGGACCGACGTGATCTGGGAGGACGTGGACTATATGTTCGTCGATATGCCTCCCGGAACGGGCGACGTCCCGCTGACGGTCTTCCAGAGCCTGCCGATCGACGGCATCATTCTGGTCACGAGCCCCCAGGATCTGGTCTCCATGGTCGTCGCCAAGGCCGTGCGCATGGCGAAGATGATGAATCTGCCCATCGTGGGCATCGTGGAGAACTACGCCTGGCTCTCCTGCCCGGACTGCGGCAAAAAGATCGAGGTCTTCGGCAAGAGCCACGTGGAGGAGCTGGCGAAGGAGTACAGCCTTGCCGTACTGGCCCACCTGCCCCTCGACCACAACGTCGCGGAGATGATGGACAACGGTCAGGCCGACCGCGTGGACACCGCCGCCCTGGACTCCGCCATCGACCTGCTGCTCGCGCAGAACGAGGAATAAGGCAAGGCGCAGTTTCAGACTGCGGTAGGAATGCTTGATTCCTAATTACAGATTCAAGGGGCTGTGAAGAAAAGGAGTAGAAAACACTCCATTTCTTCACAGCCCCTCATTTTCGTTGAAAAGCCGCCTAATGTTATTTGTGACAGCTCCTTCTATAGGCATAATACTATAACTATGTCAGATATTATTGATAGATGCTTCATGAGTCGTCAGTTCATGAAGTAATACTTCAAATGAACGGCTGTCCTCTGTTTCGATAACGAAACGGTTCTCTTTATCAAATGATTTTATGCTTCGTATGTCATAACTGTCACATTCATTAATCAAATCAAATAAAACGTCTTTGAAAAAAACAAAATCCATGCAATCACCTCTGAAAGACAGGAAAACTCTTTCTATATAATATGACAGATCTTCATATTTGTCAAGGCAAAAAATGCCATAATGTCATAGGTGATATTATGGATAATAATTTGAAGAAGCTGAGAAAGTCAAGGCGGCTGACACAAATTGCGGTACAAATAGCAACCGGAATTGATCAAGGGCTGCTATCAAAATATGAAAATGGGTGCAGGACGCCTACAACTGAGAATTTGCTTTTGCTTGCGGACTTTTATCATGTCAGCCTGGATTATCTGCTCTGTCGAACGGACAATCCAGCGATTAACCGATAGCTGTTAAATTATCAAAAGAAACAGATGGCTCCCAGGCTCAAAAAGGGCTTGGGAACCATCTGTTTTTCCGGGACTATTTTCTCAGTCCATTCGGCTTGAGGCGGGGTTTTGGCTTCAGATTTCCAGGCGGAGCGTCTTTTCCTCGCCCGAGAGGCGGTAGGTGACGACGACGGTCTGGGTCTTGCCCGGCGCGCCGGGCTCCACCGAGCGGATCTCGGCGCGCTGGAGGTCGCAGAGGGCGGAGAAGAGCCTGCGCTTCTTTTCGTCGTAGGCGCCGAAATCGTCGCTGCCGAACAGGACGGAGCCGAACAGGGCGTTGACGACGGCGAGCGTGTGCTTCTGCTCGGCGGTCAGGGTCGTGTTCTCCTCGCGCAGCAGGAAGACGTCCGGGTCGTTGCGGAAGGCGCGTCCGTCGAGCTGGCGGCGGAAGACCGTATTGCGCTGGGTGTGCATCGTGGAGGGGCGCTCGTTGTGGAAGGCCCGCATGAAGAGCTTATCGTCGAAGTCCAGGCTCATGTCCGGACCGATCCGGCAGTATTCCACCTTGCCGAAGGCAGAGGCCAGGGGAACGCCGCAGCCGAGGATCTCCGCGTCGCCGCAGACCTCGCGCAGGAAATCCATTGCTTCGTCCATGATCTCGCCGCGGGTCTTGTCGGGCCGGGCGGTCATGCAGGCGGCGTAGAGGAAATCCAGCTTGAACAGGGTGACGCCCATATCCTTATAGTGCTGTACGCTCCTGCGGATATAGTCGCGGACGTCGTCGTTGTAGGGGTCCAGGGCCAGGCCGCCGGACCAGTTCGCGCCGGTGAAGACGGGCTTGCTGCCCTTGTACTGGAACCATTCGGGATGGTCGCGGTAGAGGGCGGAGTTTTTCTCGGCCACGAAGGGAGCCAGCCAGATCCCGGCCTGATAGCCCTCGGCCCTGATTCTCTCGATGATCGGGGCGACGCCGTTCGGGAACTTCTTCTCGTCCACGTCCAGCCAGTCGCCGACGAAGCGCTCAAAGCCGTCGTCGATCTGGAAGATGTCGGGCTTCCGGGGCAGGGTCCGCATGCCCTCGAGGTCGCGGAGGATCTGCGCCTCGGAGATGTTCTGGTAGCAGTTATACCAGCTCGTGTAGCCGACCTTCGGGCTGGCGGGCATCGGGCGGACGCCCATCGCGTGGAACCAGTCGTCGAAGACCTCGTTCTCGCCGCCCTCGCAGAAGACCAGATCCAGGCCGGTATAGACCTCGCCCGGCTGCAGAACGCGGCCTGCGCAGTCCTTTTTGAAGGTGACGGTGCTGTCGGCTGGGTTCAGCACGATGCGGGTGAAGCCGGTCTGCTCGGCCACGGAGGCAAAGAGATGGTAGAGCCGGCCGCGCCGGACGTAGGCGTAGGTATAGCCCTTCTTGCAGCCCGCGCGGAGATCCCGGCGGCAGACGGGGTCGGCAAAATAGCCGTCGCCGTACTGCGAGAAGCCGAATTTCCGGTCAAGCACCTTCGGGACGAACTGCATGGCCTTGTCAAACTGCCTGCGGCTGCGCTCGGGGCTGTAGGTCCAGCTCTGGTAGCCGTTGAGGAAGAAGACGTCCCCGTCGGAGAAGTCGAAGTGAAACACCGCGCAGACGGTCTCCAGCTCCACGGGCTCGTCCGTGGGATTGCTGAGGGTCACGGTGTAGCGTCCGTCCTTCCAGTATTCCTCCCGCCGGACGCCGACGGGAAGGACGGTGAGAAGCTCCAGATCCATGGCTTACTTCGTTCCCTTCTTGTTCCCGATGGTGTTCATGACCTTCTTCTCGTTGTAGAGCCCCAGGATCACGGCGCCCAGGGTGCAGAAGCTCACGGCCACGATTGCAACGATCCGCAGGCCCAGGGCGGAGGCGGTGATCTCGTTGGAGTTGGCGCTCTGGGTGGTGCCGATGATGGCCAGGGAGGTGAAGACCAGCATGGCCAGGGCCTGGCCCCACTTCATGGCGAAGGTGCGGGCCGCGAAGAACATGCCCTCCCGGTTCTCGCCGGTTTCGATGCCGTCGGCCTCGGCCACGTCAGCCACGATGGCCTGGGGGATGATGCCCAGCAGGGCCATGGGGAAGGCGGCGATGACGCAGATGGCCACGCCGAAGATCATACCGGGCAGGGGCAGCACGCCGATCAGGGCGGTAATCAGATAGGCCAGGGCCAGACCCAGGAAGCCGAAGATGACCATCTTCTTCTTGCCGTGGCGGCGGACGAAGCCGTTGACGAAGGGATAGAAGCAGGCGGAGAGCACGGTCATGCCGCCCATGAAGACCATGGTCATGCCCTCATCCAGCTCCATGGAGACCTTGACGAAGAAGGGCAGGCCGGTCTGGAACAGGGTCAGGCCAACCCAATACATGATGTCGGAGGCGGCGAAGACCCGGAACTCCCGGTTGCGGAAGGTGGCGGCCAGGGACTTGAAGACGGAGGAATTGGAGGGCTTGGTGTCCACAAATTCCTTTTCCTTCAGCAGGAAGGTGGGCAGCAGCATGCAGATGCAGGCGATGACCGACAGCACGATGAAGCAGATCCGATAGCTCCAGTTGAAGCCCACGGCCCCGCGCAGCATGCCCGCGAAGACGAAGGGAGTGTAGGCCAGCATGGTGCCGGCGAAGAAGGTCAGGGAGATGGCGGTGGAGATGAACATGCGGTCGTCCTGGGTCTTGCCGAACTCGGAGATCAGGGCGGTGTAGGGGGTGCAGTACATGGTCATGAACAGATAGAACAGCACCACGAACACGGAGATCCAGACGATATTCAGGCCGCTGATGGCCTCCACGGGGGCGCAGAACAGGAGCACGGTTACCACAGACAGCGGAATGGCAGCCTTCTGCATGAAGGGGATGCGGCGGCCGCGCTTGTTGTTGCTGCGGTCGGAGAGATTGGCAATCAGCGGGTCGGTGACGGCGTCAAAGACCCGGCTCAGGGCGGTGATCAGGCCCAGGATGGTCAGGAATCCCAGGATCACCAGACCGGGCTGGATAAACTGGATGGCTCCGGCCTTAATATCGCCCTGGGTGGGCAGATAGAAGGTGACGAACCAGGCTCCGATTATGCCGCTGAGAATGGACCAGCCAAGCTGTCCGATCGCAAAGATGATCATTTGCTTCTTGCTCAGGCGTTTCATTGGATTTCTTCGCTCCTTTTCATAAATAAGCACTTGACAAAAGGCTCCCTGAATGATAGCCTAAAATCAGTACTTATACTATATTAGAAGTTGTGGAAAATGTCAACAAAAATCACAGGAGGCAACTGCCATGTTAGAAAAATCCCGAGAAATTTTCGGCAATCTGATGCCGGATAAGGTCGTCCGGAAAGCGGAGAAGACCAAGCGGAAGTTTGCGAAGAAGTACGGCGACGACAGCGGAAAGGACTACCGCTTTGCGCTGACCGAAAACGCCGTCCTCGCCCCCCTCGGCACGAAGGTCCTGACGCTCGGAGAAGGCGCGGAGTTTTCCGACAAAACGATCTTCATCGGGAACATCCGCATGGGCTTCGGCCACTACCGCATCTCGATGGCGATGGCCTCCTGCGCAAAGGCCCTGGGCTATGAGCCGGTCTGGCTGGATCTCAATTCCTTTGACGGCACGACCTGCACCGGCATCATCAGCGGCCAGAACAAGCTCTACTCGATGGGCTCCCGTCTGAGCCAGAAATCCAAGCTGTTCAACAAGCTCTACTGGGAGCCGCTGAACTCCGAGGGCTTCCGCAAGCTCAGCTACAACGCCAACGACCAGGCCAGCGCCGAGCTGATGGCGAATCTGCTGAAGAATCTGCCCAAGGACAAGCCCTACGTGGCGACCCACGTCTGGCCCGCCCAGGCCGCGATCCACGCGGGCTTCACCAGGGTCGTCAACGCAATCCCCGACAACTGGCCGATGGCCCTGCACCTGGCCGAGGGCAGCGTCCACACGATCCAGACCGAATCCGCGTGGCTGGGCTACAAGGCTCTGCGCGGGATGGACAAGACCCGCTCGCTCAAGCCGATGCCCAAGGGCGATATCGTCTACACCGGTCACTATATCGACCACGAGCTGGTCGTGAACCTCCCCGAGGACACCGCCCTGCGCCTGGACCGCGTCCGGAACGGCAAGGCCAAGCGTTATCTGCTCACCGTGGGCGGCGCGGGCGCCCAGCAGGCCCTGTTTGCCGACGTGATCCGTGCCCTTCTGCCTGACATCCGCGCGGGCAAGGCCGTCCTGTTCGTCAACGTGGGCGACCACAAGAACGTCTGGGACAATCTGGCAAAGGCCGTGCCGGAGCTGGCGAGCGCGAAGCTCTTCCTGAACGACTACGCCGCCGCAAGCGCCTACGCCGAGTCTGCCCGCACCGGCGAGGCCGAGGGCATCGTGGGCTTCTGCCACGACGATATTTTTGCGGCGGTCTACGTGACGAACCTGCTGATGCGCTCCAGCGACGTGCTGGTGACCAAGCCCTCGGAGCTGGCCTTCTATCCGATCCCCAAGCTGTTCATCCAGCACGTGGGCGGACACGAGATCTGGGGCGCGATCCACTCCGCCGAGATGGGCGACGGCACCTATGAGGTCGCCCCGGGCCGCGAGACCACGGATATGATCCGTCTGCTCCAGTCCGAGCCGGAGATCCTGGAGCGGATGAACAATCGCATTCTCGAAAACTGCAAGGCCGGGCTCTACAACGGCGCCTACGAGGTCATCAAGCTGGCAGCGGGGAAATAACCCCTCCGCCGTCTCGTTTAACCGCGCAATTCTCATTTTTCAATTGCACTGCGTCGGCGGGGCTCTGTTGTCGATCCGTGCGGGCGCGTAGATACGCGCCCCTACGAGGCTGGCAGTCGTCGGCGGGCGCGTAGATACGCGCCCCTACGAGGCGCTGCGTTTCGGAACGTTGGCGCAGCCAATTTCAATAAATTCTCAATTCTCCCTTTTCAATTCTCAATTCTCCACGGAGGCGCGTACATGTCTACCGAGCTTGAATGGAAATACGCCGTGCCAAATCCGGCCGTGCTGGCGGAGCTGCCCGCCTGGGAGGGCTTTGCGGGTCTGTTTGACGGACCGCCCAGGCAGTATCACATGCAGACCGTCTATCTGGACACTGACGACCGGCGGCTGGCTGCGGCGAACATCACCCTCCGCCGCCGGATGGAGAATCAGACCTCTGTGGTCTGCTGCAAGGCCCCGCTCCCCGGCGCGGACCCTGCATCCGGTAAGCTGCGCGGCGAATGGGAGCTTGCGGCGGACGACGTTGCCGCCGCCCTGCCCGTCCTGGTCGAACGCGGCGCGCCCGAGGCGATCCTGGAGGCCGCTGCCGCCGGTCTTGCGCCGGTCTGCGCCGCGGACTTCCTCCGCACCGCCCGCCCCCTCCGTCTGCCGGACGGCACGACCGCAGAGCTGGCCCTGGACAGCGGCAGTCTGCTTGGACAGATCAAGCTCCTGCCCTTCTGCGAGGTGGAGCTGGAGCTGAAATCCGGCGATCCCGAAGCCTGCCGCGCCCTGATCGAAGCCCTGGCCGCCGCCCGCGGTCTGCGGGTCCAGCCCCTGAGCAAATACGCCCGCGCCAAGCGTCTGCCGTAAGCCCGGCGAGGCCGCCAAACGCCCTCCGCACCCTTCCCGGTGTGGAGGGCGTTTTTCAGGGAGCAGGGACTAGGGACCAGGGGCCAGGGGCCAGGGATCAGCGTAGGGCGGCCAGACTCTGGCCGCCGTCCTGCGGCTGAATTGAGAATTGAGAATGGAGAATTGAGAATTTGCG
>OCVV011341914.1_pt1 | contig 17631 bp, 8 predicted proteins | sample 1539721 | NCBI WGS metagenome assembly OCVV01 (sample SAMN02144230, study PRJEB22623) | gut metagenome | biome: sheep rumen | host: Ovis aries | place: New Zealand | reverse complement strand
GGGAGACGAAAACTTCAGCGGCCGCCTTCCTTACACCTATTCCGCCCATACAAACGCCCTGGTCAAATATGATTACAAGGCTTGCGAACGAAGGGAGGTGATGAGCGGAGTCTATGATTATGACGCCAAGACATATCAGCTCTGGTGGTTCGGAGAAGGGCTGAGCTATACGACTTTCCAGTACGGGAATCTGGCCGTCGACAAGACAGAATTCTCCAAGGACGATGTCCTCCGTATCTCCGTTGACGTGACGAATACCGGAGAACGGTCCGGGAAGGAAGTCGTGATGCTTTTCTCCTCGGACATCTACGCCAGTGTCATGCCGGACAACCGCCGTCTCCGGGCATTCGAAAAGATTGATCTGAAGCCAGGAGAGACGAAGACCGTGCATTTCGACATCCCGGCCTCCGACCTGGCCTTCGTAAACATGGATGGCCGCTGGATGCTGGAAGAAGGAGATTTTGACATCATGGTCGGAGATCAAACTCTTCCCATCCATTGCGTAGAGTCCTATATCTGGAACACCCCGAATATCCCTGAAAAATAAGATATTATGAACAAATTGGTTAATAGGTTGGTTATCATGAGTCTGACGATGCTTTCCTGCGCAGCGGTGTCTGCGCAGGAAGTCACCGTCAGGTTCAACTTAAACTACAAGACACGCGAAAAGGCGCCAGAGAGCCTCACCCTTAAACAAGACAACGCACTTAAATTACAGGACAAACCCCTTCCGGAACGTCCCGGATACCGCTTCGCCGGCTGGTATACCGACAAGGCTTGTACGCGGGAGTGGCTCTTTGGAACGAAGTCTTCCGGATGGATGCAGCCGGCCGTAGATTCCATGGCGGTCACTTCCTCCATGACCCTCTATGCCCGCTGGGCTAAGCCGGTCCATATCCGGGATGCCAGGGACTTGGACGCCATTCGCAATGACCTGCAGGGATGGTATGTCCTGGACAATGATATCGACCTGGCCTCCTACGAAGACTGGAATCCGATCGGCACCTATGAGGCCGATTATGAATTTGCAGACGGAGAATGGTGGAGCACAGCCTTCAAAGGGCGTCTGGACGGAAACGGACACGCCATCAAGAACCTTTCCATCACCCGCCTGGACCAGCCCAAGAAGGCCCTGTTCGGCACGATGGCCAACGGCGAAATCCGCGATCTGATCCTGGAATCGCCCCGGATTGTGCTGAAGGGAGAAAACCCTTATGTCGCTCCGCTCGTTGGCGTGATGAAGGAGGACTCCGGAAGGCAGTGTCTGGTAGAGAATGTCCGCGTGAACCATGCGGAAATCGACCTGGAAGTGCGGAACGATACGGGTGCTTTCGTATCGGCGACGGGCCTCTCCGGCGGCACCTGGAACGGAACCATCTCCCGTTGTGCCGTCAATGGCTCCATCAAGGTGCTGATGGCTGATAACGGTGGAGGTGAACTCTATGTGGGTGGTTTTACCGGAGAACCCTATTGCATGACGCAGGACTGCGTTTCTGATATGGACATTGAGATTGTGTACGACCGAGGCAAGGCTGAAGGCGGGCTCCGCAGTTTTATCGGAGGTCTCCAGGCCGGAGCTACAGAAATACGTGATTGTCAGTCCTATGGAACCATCCGCTTGAGTGGTGACAATGGGAAAGGAGATATCAGCGTGGGTGGCCTTATCGGCAGCGAGCGTTACGGGAAAGTCGCGGATTCACAGTCGTATGTAAACATTGATGCGGAAGGAATTCAAAACCTCCGTGTTGGCGGAATCGCCGGGGAATTCAGCAGCCAGTATGCCATGATCGGTGCCCTGAGCGGGGTCAGGGAAACCTCCATTGAGCATTGTTTTGCCGGAGGTTCCTTTCGGGCGAAGGATGTCAAGGACCTTGTCCGGGGTGCCATTTGTGGCTCCGGACAGCCCGAAACCCTGAGTGCCTGGGGCCAGACCATGGAATACCGCCTGGAAAACTGCACGTATTCTTTCTCCGATGAGACTGAGAAGAACGATTTCATGGACGCGCCTTCTGTCAGGGAAAGAGAGATGAATGCTTATCTGGATGAACTCATGTCCCGGATGACCCTGCAGGAGAAAATCGGCCAGCTGAATGTGGTAGTCGGCGGCGATTTCGTGTCCGGGGAGAGTTTTGGCGAAGAGGGGGATTCAACCTATGTGATGATTACGGATGGGACACTGGGCGGATTCTTCGGATTCAATGATGTCCGGAAGATTAAGGCCCTGCAACAGATTGCCATTGAGCGGAGCCGCCTCCATATACCGCTGATTTTCGGGTTCGACGTCATCCATGGATACGACCTTTCCTTCCCGATTCCGCTGGCTATGGCCTCGTCGTGGAATTTGGATTTGATCGAGCGCAGTGCCCGCACAGCTGCCCTAGAGGCCTCTGCGGATGGAGTTCATTGGGTGTTCTCCCCGATGGTGGATATTGCCCATGACGCCCGCTGGGGGCGGGTGGCGGAAGGAGCCGGCGAAGATCCCTATCTCGGTGGTGAGATTGCCAGGGCTATGGTCCGCGGCTACCAAGGGACGGACAATAACATGCGACGTCACGACAACGTGATGGCCTGCGTGAAACATTATGCGCTCTATGGCGGCGCAGAGGCTGGCCGGGACTACAATACGGTGGACATGAGTCGCCAGCGTGCCTTTAACGAGTATATGTATCCATACCAGGCCGCCGTGGAGCAGGGCGCCGGGTCTTTCATGTCTTCCTTCAACGAATTCGAAGGTCAGCCTGCCACTGTCAACAAGTATCTGATGGACGATATACTCCGCAAGCAGTGGGGCTTTGATGGCTTCGTAGTTACGGACTACCAGGCTATCCAGGAGTGCACCAATCATGGTATCGGGGATGCCCTCACGGTGGGGGCCCGGGCTCTTGATGCCGGCATTGACATGGACATGATGAGCTTCAACTATGTGCGCCAGCTGGAAACGGCCCTGGAGAAAGGTCTGGTCAGCATGGAACAGATTGACAGGGCCTGCCGGCGTATCCTGGAGGCCAAATACAAACTGGGTCTTTTTGACGACCCTTACCGTTACTGTAATGAAGAACGCTCCCGGGAGACACTGGGCAAAGCTGAGTTTGTGCAGCAGACACGCGAGGCGGCAACGGAGACCTTCGTTCTCCTGAAAAATGAGAAGAACATTCTTCCGCTCAGTAAGGACGCATCCATTGCGCTCATCGGCCCCATGGTTGACAGGGCAAATGACATGGTAGGAAGCTGGAGCGGCTATTCCAAGAGCGTGAAGCCGGTTTCCATCCTGGAAGGGTTTGAGAAAGCCCTGGGACACCCCGTTCCTCACGCCACAGGCAGTTGGCTGGTGGACAGCCGGGAATTGGAAATCGTGCTGGAGACGCGTGAGATGGGACTGAACCGAACCAATGTCGATCCAGCGACCATCCATGCCCGCAGCGAGAAAGAACTGTTGGACGAGGCTTTGGCCGTCGCTGCTGGAGCCGATGTCATTGTGGCCGTCCTGGGAGAGAATTTCAATATGAACGGCGAAGGATCATCCCGCGCAAACCCTGACATTCCCGGTCCGCAGCAGCGCCTTTTGGAGGCGTTGGTCGCCACCGGTAAACCCGTGGTTCTTCTCCTTGTCACGGGGCGCCCGCTCATCATGCCTTGGGCGGCGACACATGTACCTTCCATCCTGAATGTCTGGTTCCCGGGTATCCAGGGCGGACACGCGGTGGCGGATGTCGTATTCGGCGACGTCAACCCCTCCGGTAAACTCACGATGAGTTTCCCTCGGAGTCTGGGCCAGCTTCCGTATTCGTACAATCACAAGAATACCGGCCGTCCCTGGGCCGATGACGACTTCTATTTCCCGACCCGGAGCAACTATATGGACGTGCCGAACGGTCCGCTCTATCCTTTCGGATTCGGCCTTTCCTACACGGATTTTGAATACAGCGATTTCTCACTCGATATGGACAAGATTCCCATGGGAGGAAAATTCAAAGCATCCGTCACCGTTACCAATACCGGAAAGCGCGAGGGCAGGGAAGTGGTCCAGCTTTATATCCGGGACATCTATGCCACCTCTACCCGTCCTGTTCAGGAACTCAAGCGCTTTGAAAAAGTCAGCCTCGCTCCCAGCGAGAGCCGCCGCGTGGAATTCGAATTGTCCACGGACGACTTGAAGTATTACAACCACGAGCTGGAGTATGTGTGTGAACCGGGCGACTTTGAAATCATGGTCGGACCTGATTCCAAGCAGGTGGAGAAACTGCGCCTAACTGTCGAATAAACATCTAATCATCAATAACATGCAAGTAAAACTAACCCGATTCATCCTGACACTGGCCCTCGGCCTTGCAGGAATCAGTGCCTGGGCCCAGCAGGGCGTGCAGGGGACCGTTTCGGATTCTTACGGCCCTATGGTGGGCGTAAGTATCATTGAAAAGGGAACCTCCAACGGCACCACTACGGACTTGGACGGTCATTTCGCTATCACGGTGGGAAATGACGCCATCCTGGTCATCTCTTCCATCGGCTATGCCACGCAGGAAGTGGCGGCCGCACCTCAACTGACCATTTTCATGAAAGAAGACTCCGAATTCCTTGAGGAAACGGTCGTTGTCGGATATGGTGTCCAGAAGAAGAAACTCGTCACCGGATCGACGGTCCAGGTGAAGGGTGAGGATCTGGCCGCCATGAATACGGTCAGCGCCCTGGGCGCCCTGCAGAGCCAGACGCCTGGCGTGAATATCACGGCCAGCAACGGTCAACCGGGTGAAGGCTTCAAGGTCAATATCCGCGGTTTGGGGACCATCGGTGATTCTGAACCCCTGTATGTGATCGACGGCGTGGCCGGAGGCGACATCAACTCCCTGAATCCCTCCGACATCGAAAGCATCGATGTACTGAAAGACGCGGCATCTGCCGCCATTTACGGGGCTCGCGCCGCCAACGGTGTCATCCTGGTCACCACCAAGCAGGGTAAGGAAGGGAAGATGCAGGTCAGCTATGACGCCTACTATGGTTGGCAGAACCTGTATAAGCGTCCCGCCCTCCTCAATGCCCAGGAAACGATGGCCATGGCCGATGAAAAGGCTTTCCAGGACGGCAACCCCGCCATCAACTGGGAAGGCCGGCTGGGCGCCAAGACCTGGAAGAGACTGCAGGAAGGCTGGACGGGAACTGACTGGCTGGAAGCCATCCTCGTTCCCAACGCTCCCACGCAGAACCATGCGCTCAACATTGCCGGCGGTACGGAGATCTCCAAATTCTCGGCCGGCTTCTCCTATACCGACCAAAACGGTATCCTCGGAAAGCCGGTTGCCTCCCACTACAACCGCTATACCGCCCGTCTCAACTCGGACCATGTGATCCTTCGTTCCGGGGACCGGGACGTCATCAAGTTCGGAGAGAACCTGACTTTCTATTACAGTACCAAAACCGGCATCGCGCAGTTGATGCGTGACTATAATGATGTGCGCAATGTCATCAAGGCTTCCCCTCTCCTCCCTATGTACAACGATGCGGGAGAACTGTACAGCCGTAAGGACAAAGAGGCTGACGGCTGGGTCTATGATTCTAACGAAGGAAACCCGGTGCTGGTCATGAAATCGGCCCACGGCAACAATCTGGGCCGGGATTACGGTATTACCGCGACGGCCTACACCGAGATCATGCCCTGGTCTTGGCTGAAATACCGGGGCGCGTTCAGCTATCGGATGACCTCAGGCTCTTCCCGCAGCCTGACGGTTCCTTACTATGCTGCCGGCAATACGGCCAGTGACGCCTATAAGGTGAGCCAGAGTGCATCCATGGGACACCGGATCTCTTTCGAAAATACGCTGCTGTACACCATGCCCAAGAAGGGCAAGCACAGTTTTGATGCCCTCCTGGGCCAGTCCTTCGAGAAGACGGCCGTGGGCGAACAGGTAAGCGTTTCCAATTCTGCACCGGAAGGTTCCCAGCTGCCCACCATGCAGGGAGACATGGCCCATGCATGGATTACCAATACGGCCAACTCGCTTACTTCTACGGAAATCGGCGGTTCTCCCTGGTCGGAATGGGCGCTTCTGTCCTTCTTCGGGAGGGCCAACTACAACTATGCCGACAAGTACATGTTTACAGCTATCGTGCGTGCCGACGGCTCCTCCAATTTCGCCCGCGGTCACCGCTGGGGTTTCTTCCCTTCGGCCTCGGCCGGCTGGGTCGTAAGCGAGGAAGGGTTCATGGAGAATACCCGCGACTGGCTCAGTTTCCTCAAGCTGCGCTTCAGTTGGGGCCGGAACGGTAATCAGTCCATTTCCAACTTCCAGTATCTGTCTCCGGTATCCTTCGATCCGTCCCATACCTATAATTTCGGCAATACCATCCTGAGCACGACGGCCACCAAGCCGGTGGGTGCCTATGCCACCAATCTGGCCAACCCGAACGTGACCTGGGAGACCTCCGAGCAGTTCGACCTGGGCCTGGACGCCCGCTTCCTGCGCAGCCGGCTTTCCCTGGCGGCCGATTACTACGTGAAGTATACCCGTGACTGGCTGGTCCCAGCCCCGATCCTCGCCACCTCCGGCACCGGCGCCCCGTATGTCAATGGCGGCGATGTCCGGAACGAAGGCGTGGAAGTGGCCCTGGGATGGAACGACCATACCAGCGAGGATTTCCATTACGGGATGAATGTCAACTTCTCCTATAACAAGAACATCGTCACTCGGATCGCCAACGAAGAGGGCATCCTGCACGGCGATGCCGAAGTCCTTGACCATGGCGGCAGCGAGTTCTACCGTGCGCAGGTGGGCTATCCGATCGGTTATTTCTGGGGTTACAAGACAGCCGGTGTGTTCCAGAACCAAAAGGAGATCGACGAATGGATCGCTGCCGGCAACGGGGTCGCACAGACCAATCCGCAGCCGGGCGACCTGATCATCGTCGACTACATGAAGGATGGCGTCATCGACGACAATGACAAGACGATGATCGGCAACCCTCATCCGGATTTCCGCCTTGGCATCAGTGCCCATGTCGCCTGGAAGGGATTTGACGCATCCGTAACGCTGAATGGTGCTTTCGGACACCAGATTGTTTATGGATACCGCTCTTATACGACGGATGTCTTTGACCACTGGACCGGCGAGGGAACGTCCAACCGCTTCCCGCGCCTTGGTACCGGTGCCGAAGGAGGCAGGAATGTAACCGACACCATCCTCGAGAACGGTGATTTCCTGCGTATCCAGAATCTCAGTGTCGGCTACGATCTGAAACATCTGATTAAACAACTGCCCTTCCAGCAGCTTCGACTGTATTTCTCGGCGCAGAACCTCTATACCTTCACCAAGTATCCCGGCATGGATCCGGAAGTGGGCTTCGGTGGAAACAACCTCTACGGCGGCGGAAACAGCTGGGTCTCCGGTATCGACCTGGGCTCCTATCCGTTGGCCCGGACCTATCTGGTGGGTTTGAATTTCAAATTTTAAAAGCATCAGGAAAACATGAAGACAATGAAATACATGGCAGCCTCGATCCTGGCCATCCTGAGCCTGGGCGCCTGCGACAAGTTACTGGATACTGAAGACTATACTTCCTCCAACACGGCCAATTTCCCGGCGTCTTTCTCCGATGCCGAAATGATGGTGACGGCCGTCTATTCCAATCTGAACCATATGAGTTCCCGCCCCGCTTCAGGGAGCTTCTATTTCACCTCCGAGCTGGCCTCGGACGACCGTTTCGGCGGAAGCTCCGCGCAGGCATTCGATAAATTGCGGGTGACTGGCGAGACGGCTTTCGACTTTTCCTGGAGCCAGCATTACGCTGGCATTTTCCTGGCCAACAGCGCCATCGAGGGTCTGAAACTCATGGAAGAAGATGCCACTGATGAGGAGAAGTTCAACCAGTTGCTGGGAGAATCCTACTTCATGCGCGCCTTCAATTATTTCGAGATGGGAAGCCTCTTCGGCAGGGTACCGCTCATCATCTCCACCACGCAGGACTCCAATTCCCCGCAGGTGGAGCCGAAGCAGCTTTGGGGTCAGATCGCTTCCGACTTGAAGCAGGCCATCTCCCTGATGTCCGACAAGCCCTACAATGCGTATGTGGAAGCAGGTCACGCCACCAAATGGGCCGCCGAGGCCCTGATGGCCCGCGCTTTCCTTTTCTACACGGGTTTCTATCAGAAGGATACGCTTCCCCTGGCCGAAGGCGGTTCCGTCTCCAAGAGTGAGGTAATCGGCTGGATTGACGACTGTGTGAACAATTCCGGTCACGATCTCGTGGGCGACTACCGCAATCTCTGGCCCTACACGAACAAGTATACGGTCGACGATTATGCCTACACGGCCGGCGTCATCGGTGTGGACGGCCAGCCGCTCCAATGGGCCGGCAACAGCAACAAGGAGGAAGTTTTCGCCATCAAGTTCATGAACTACTGCGGATACTACTATCCCGGCCAGGAAGGATACAGCAACTTTTATATCCCCTGGTTTGGATTTGCGGGAACCAATGGTACCGGCAATACCTTCCCTTGGGGGAACGGCAACGGCGCTGGAACCGTCAATTCCGGACTCTGGGAAGAGTGGAATGTCGAGGAACCCGGTGACCTCCGTATGCGGGCTTCCATCCTGAGCATCGCGGAAGAAGTTCCCGATTACGATTCCGGCGACATTTCCGGTCAGTGGGAGGACTGTGGCTACTGGGCGAAGAAGACCATGCCCGTGCTGGCCAAGGCTGCTTATGACCGCCAGGGTTCCTGGGTCAACAGCATTTTTTGGGCGGCTTATCCCGAGTTTGACCAGGCCAACAATTACGGAATCACCAACTGGGGCGGTCATTTCCAAGATCTGATCGTGATCCGCTTCGCCGACGTCCTGCTCATGCAGAGTGAGCTGAAGGAGGATGCTGCCGGCATGAACCGGGTCCGCGCCCGTGCCGGTCTGAAACCAGTCGGCTATTCCCTGGAAGCGCTTCAGCGGGAACGCCGCCATGAACTTTGCTTCGAAGGCGTACGCTGGAATGATATCCGCCGCTGGCACATCGCCGAGCAAGCCCTTTCCGGCCAGAACGGCCGTGCCATGAACAATGCCGGAGCGGACGTCGTGCTGCGTGACGGACATTATGCCGAACGCTACAAGGCTACGGAAGGAGGGTTCTTCCCCATTCCGGCATCCCAGATCCGCCTCTCCGCCGGTGTGCTCAAGCAGAACGCCGGCTGGAACGAGGGCGACGACTACCTTTACACCGTTTGGAATTTTGACTAGTGACTCCGTATGAAAAAGATATTTGCATTTGCATCCATGCTCTTCGGCATCCTGACGATTGCCTGCACGCCGCTTGAGGACCGCGCGGCAATGGAAACGAAAGACTTGACCGCCGACGAGCTCCAGATCACGGCGACGCCGGTTGTCGTCGATGGCAAGAACACCAATGAAATCATCGTGGAGAACCATTCTCCCATCTTGTCGGAATGGACGCTGGGCTCCGAAAAATCCACGGCGGCGAGCCATACGTTCCTGGCCCGGAAAACCGGAGAGAATACCATTCATTTCCGGGGAATGCTCGGTATGCAGAGATTTGTCGAGAAGGACCTGACCGTACGGATCGACGTGATCTCCACCATTCCTGCCGACATTGCGTCCCGCCTGTGCATCGGCTCCGAAGGGGCCCCCGACCATTTCGGTTCCACCTTTGATGAATCCCTGATCGAGGTCAGCACCGAAAAGAATGTCGTCAAGGTCCGGAACGGCAATCCGGTCCTGACGGACTGGACTTGCGGCAATGCCACGCTGGACAAGAACGTGGGTGAGATGAAGATGCCCGGGGCTGGAGAATACCCCATCTACGTCACTGTCACCCTGGCCGACGGAACCACGAAGACCATTGACCTCGGCACCGTTATCGTCAAGGACTACGACCTTCCGCAGATCGTCCTGAACCTGGTGGGCGAGCACGGAGAGAAAACCTGGGTATTCGCCGGCGAGAGCTATTACGGCGTCGGCGGTTACATGGAAACCATCAACCAGTGGCCGCTGGATGGTTATATGAGCTACTTCACCGGTTATTTCGGAATGACGGGCGAGGAAGCGGGCTCTATGACGCTGAACGTCAAAGGCGAGATGAACATAGCTCCTACTGGACGTGCGGGCACGTTCAGCTACGATTTCCCCGATGCACATGGCTGGCATGTCGGTACTCTCTCCTGCAGCATACCTATCGTTGGCGGCATCGCCTTCGATATCAATACCCAGCAGCCTTCCTATACGCCTACGGAGTACTTTGTTGTCTCCTGCGACGCAGAACGGCTCGTCCTGGGCGCCACTTGCACGCCGGGCGACGACCTCCACGACTGGACGATGTGTACCTTCTGGGTCTTCAAGGCCGGTGCGGAATCTCCGATGGCTGGAAAGCCGCAGGTGGTCAAGAACCTGCTGGGTGAGGAAGGAACCAAGACCTGGAAGTTCGCCGGTGAGAAGTATTATGGCGTCGGCGGTTATCAAGAGACCGTGAACCAGTGGGCGCTCGATGCGGCGCTGGGCAGCTTTACCAGCTATTTCGGGATGACCGGAGAAGAAACCGGCACCATGACGCTGAGCGTCGATGGCAAGATGAACATCGCACCCACCGAACGGGAGGGTACGTTCAACTATGATTTCCCGGACGAACATCCTTGGCATATCGGTACGCTTTCCAGCACGATTCCCATCCTCGGCGGCATCGGCTTCGACATCAATGCCCAGCAGCCTTCCTATACGCCTACCGAGTACTTTGTCGTATCCTGCGAAGCCGACAGGCTTGTCCTTGGCGCACCCTGCGCTGAGGGAGATGACCTCCACGACTGGACCATGTGCACGTTCTGGGTATTTGAACCTGTTGAATAAATGATTAGTATTGTGAATATGAAAAGAATCGGACTCTTTCTTTTGTTTTTGGATACTCTTCTGTCCTCCGTTTCCTGCGGAGGGCAGGAAGGCCTCACTGGGGAGTGGTACGGTCTTCACGACAAAGCGTTGATTACAATGACCTTGGATGAAGATGGGACCTTCTCCATCGGCAGTGCTTCCAATTCCAATTACAATATCCGAGGAACCTATACCCTGGATGAATCGGCGTGCACGATAGATCTGCCGCAGACGACTAACGGGATGGGGGCCGCCGGCCTGTACCGGATCAATCCGGACGGGACGATGGACATGAACCTGAATTTCGGCGCGCCGGGTCAGGCAGAGCGCCCGGGTGCCGTCGGCCCGGACCCCTCTTCCTACACCAACACCTATTTCCATCTCACCCGTGACAAGGCTTCCCTGGAGGCTGAACTCTCTCCGAAAGTGGAAATCCCTGCAGAAGCTGCCCTGGCTTTTGAGCGCAACAAGCGGCTGGGAGCCGGCATCAACCTGAATGCCGTGGTGGACGGGAACAAGCACCCCGGCTATGAGCGGGACGCTCCGCTTGCCGATGCCGAAATCGCCTCCATCGCGGAGGTTGGCTTCAAGAGCATCCGCCTGGATGTGTGCTGGGCCAAACATGCCAGCTTCGAGGCGCCTTATACCATCGACCCCAAGTTCTTCGCCAAGGTGGACCATATCGTGGACGAGTGTCTCAAGAATGGCCTTGCCGTCTCCATCGACCAGCACTACTATCCCTACATCAATATGAGTAATGGGGATGAGCGGATTTCGCTGGAAGACAACTATGAACGGCTGAACAGTTTCTGGGAGCAGATTGCCGAGCATTACAAGGATTACTCGGATGAGACCCTTTTCTACGACCTGCTCAATGAACCGAACATGGAGATGGGCGCCGACAAGTGGAACGAGGTAATCGCCCGCCTGGTGAAGACCATCCGCAAGTCCAATCCCGGCCGCACGCTGATCGTTGCTACACCTAATCTGGGACAGCACTGGACGTTGAACTACCTGGAACTGCCCAAGGACGACTGGAACCTGATTGTTGAATTCCACTACTACCTGCCGCATCTGTTCACCCACCAGGGCCTGGCTTACGCGATGGCGGAAAACAGCACGAACGTCTCCTGGAACGGGACGGATGAAGAAAAAGCGCCGATTATCAGTGACCTTGATTACTGCAAGCAGTGGAGCGATCATAACGGCAGGCCGCTGAACATGGGCGAGTATGGCGCAATTAACACGGCCGATCAGGAATCGCGCATACGTTACATCGGATTCATGCGGGAAGAATCTGAAAAGAGAGGCTTCAGTTCCCATCTGTGGGGCTATCGCGAACCCTTCATGATTCGGGACGAGAAGACCGGAGAATGGATCATGCCCATCGTAGATGCGATGAAATTGCAATAATATGCGGAAACTCCATATACTTTTACTGATGGCGGGAAGCCTCCTGTGCGGGATGTCCTATGCACAGGAGGTTCCCTCCGCTTTTGTGAATCCGCCGAAAGATTCGCGTCCCCTTGTCTTGTGGCACTGGATTGACGGGAACATTTCCAAGGATGGCATCAAGGCCGATTTGGAATGGATGCATCGCTCCGGCATCGCCGGTTTCCAGCAGTTCGACGCCGGTGGAGCCATGATGCAGATGGTGCAACCGGTCCAGGAACGGGTGAAGTACTTGCATGACGATTGGAAGGATGCCTTTTCGTATGCCATCCATTTGGCCGATTCCCTGGATATGGAGGTGGGAATCGCTTCCGCTCCCGGCTGGAGCTCGACGGGCGGTCCCTGGGTCATGCCCGAAGACGCCATGAAAAAACTGACCTGGAGGACGATGGAGATTACGGGCGGCGGGAAGAAAGCACAAAAGATTGTCCTTCCTGAGCCGTACAAGACCATTGGGAGATTCCAGAATCAGGACGCAGGCACTTATGCGGCCGTTTTCGACGCCATGCCCAAATGGTATGAGGACATCGCAGTCATCGCCGTCCGCCTTTCCGAGTCTTATCACTCTATGCAGGACATGGGAGCAAGGGTATTGTCATCAGGTGGCGATTTCACCGTCGAGATGCTGTCAAACGGTGATTTGGCGGATGGCGCGGAACTTCCTCTGAATTCCGACGGGACCCATTCCTGGATCCAGTATTCCTTTGCCGAGCCGACGACAGTCCGTGCCCTGACGTTGGCCGGGGGAGAGGTCCGGGATGATTTTGCGTCAATTCCGTCTTATGGGAACTACCTGCTCTGCAGCCAGGATGGACTGTCCTGGTCAGAGGTCTGCCGCATTCCTTCCTGCGGCGTTTCGCAATTGACGTTGGATATTCCGGAAACGACCGCACGCCAATTCCGCCTGATGGTCATTAATCCCGTTGCCGATATGAGCTATGCTGCATTCGGCGTTCCGGTCGTCCAGCCCACCGGCACACGGATTCATGAATTCATCCTGCACGGTATGACCAGGGTGAATCATGCCGAAGAAAAAGCCGGTTTTACAGCACCAAACGATTTGTTCCTACATCCGACCCCGACGGCTCCCGCCACAGTTGAAGAGGTCCTTGACTTAACTGGACTTGTTCATGATGGAACCTTGGAATGGAAGGCACCGGCCGGGAAATGGAGGATCTATCGTTTCGGCACCACCCTGACCGGAAAAATGAATCATCCGGCTCCGGATGAGGCAACCGGCCTCGAAGTGGACAAACTGGATCCGGACGCCTGGACCCGCTATTTCAAGACCTATCTGGACCTGTACAGGGATGCAGCCGGTGGACTGATGGGAGAAAGGGGTATCCAGTACATCCTGACAGACAGTTATGAGGCGCAACAGATGACCTGGACTCCGAAAATGGAAGAACAGTTCCGCTCCCGTCGAGGTTATGACCTTCGTTCCTGGCTGCCGGTATTGACCGGGGAAATCATCGGAAACGACAGGGAAAGCGAGCGGTTCCTCTTCGACTGGAGGGCGACTCTGGGGGAACTCTTTGCCGAAAACTACGACAGGATCAATGATATAGTTGCGGAGTACGGCATGAAGGGCCGGTACACGGAATCCCATGAGGGAGGCCGCCTGTATGTGGGGGACGGAATGGACCTCAAGCGCAGCGCCGCCGTACCCATGTCGGCCATTTGGACCGGTGCTGCCACCACTGCTGAAGCCGATATCCGCGAATCCGCCTCAGTCGCTCATCTGTATGGGCAAAAGACAGTTGCCGCCGAATCATTCACGGCCAACGGAATCGGAGGGAACGCCTATGGGTACTATCCGGGAAACCTGAAAGCAACGGCCGATCTCGCCCTGGCGAGCGGCCTGAACCGCTTCATCATCCACGAGAGCCCCCATCAGCCTTCCGATGACCTGAAACCGGGTCTTAGCCTGATGATTTTCGGACAATGGTTCAGCCGTCATGAGACATGGGCGGAATATGCCCGTTATTGGACGGATTATCTCTCCAGGAGTTGCTATATGCTCCGTCAGGGCCGACACGTTGCCGATATTCTCTGGTACTATGGCGAAGATACGAATATCGTCGGCCTCTATGGGAACGGACTACCCAATGTCCCGGAAGGCTATTCTTATGATTTCCTGAGTCCGCACGCTCTGTTGAATCTTCTCAAGGTCTATGACAGCACTCTTGTCACCGATTCGGGCATGACCTACAAGGTGATTGTCCTGGATGATGAGAATAAGCCGATGAGCCTGGCTGTACTCCGTAAACTGGACGAACTGGTTCGCGGCGGAGCTGTCTTATGCGGACGCCCTCCCATGAAGCCCGCCGGCCTGCTGGACGATGCGGCTGAATTCGACCGACTTGTCACCGACATCTGGTATGCCGGCAGGCAGAATGTCCATACCAGCAGCCTGAAACAAGCCTTGGCGGCTGCAGGAGTCCAACCGGATATGGATGTGGTCTGTGAGGCACCGCTCCGGTTCGTGCACAGGGTAGACGGAAAAAAGCATATCTATTGGGTCAGGAATTTCGGTACCGGGCAGGTATCGGCCACCATCCGTTTCCGAAACGGGAACGGCCCCTGCCAGGTGCTGGATCCGGAAACGGGCCGCACGCTCCCTGGCGTCTGGGACGGCCGGAATCTCCATCTGGAAGATGGTCAGGCACTGTTCCTAGTCTTTGACCCGGACTATACGGAAGTCCCTTACCAGGTTCCTGTCTATAGAGGCGAAGTCGTCCTGGACGGACCCTGGACAGTGGAATTCGATGGCGTCGGTGCTCCGGAACAGCCCCTTGTCCTTGACCGCCTATTTTCACTTACGGAATCCGACGCTCCCGCCGTGAAATACTTCTCCGGAACGTCAATCTACAGCAACACCTTTACCATCAGCAAGAAAGAGAAGACTGGAGGTCTTGTCATCGACTTGGGAGAAGTGGGTCAGATGGCCGAAGTCCTCATTGACGGGGAAAACGCCGGTTTCCTGTGGAAGGCCCCCTACAAGCTGGAATATGTGGCTCCCCTCAAACCAGGGAAACACAGCCTCACGGTGAAGGTGGTCAATCTCTGGGCCAACCGCCTCGTCGGCGATGCCCAACCGGGCGCCGAAAAGCATACATACACGGTCATCCCGTTCTATGGCCCCGATTCTCCGCTGATTCCCAGCGGACTCATCGGTCCTGTCAAACTCTGTAAGTACGAATAACCTCCATGAAAAATACACTCCTTCTACTCGTTCTTTTGCTTCCGTGGGCGGCGTTCGCCCAAAATCGTATGCCCCATTTGGAAAACGGGCAATTGATAGCGGATGGGAAACCCTTTGTGATGCTTGCAGGGGAACTGCATAACTCCTCTACCGGAAGCCTTCACAAAATGGAAGGGCTTTGGGAGAAGATGGCTATGATGAACCTGAATACGGTCATCGCGCCCGTTTCGTGGGAATTGTGCGAACCGGAGGAAGGAAGTTTCGATTTCTCGCTGCTGGATGCCATCGTCCGGGGCGCCCGTGAGAACAATCTAAAGGTCGTTCTCATCTGGTTCGGAAGTTGGAAAAACGGGACATCGACCTATGTCCCATCATGGGTAAAGTTGGATCAGAGGCGTTTCCCGCTTGCGCAAACGAAACTGGGCTATAAGCTCAATGCAGTATCTACCCTGGGAGAGAATACAATGAAGGCCGATGCTAAGGCGTTTGCCGCCATGATGAGACACCTTAAGGAGATTGACGAAGATGATCATACGGTTATTCTCGTTCAGGTGGAGAACGAAATCGGAACGCTTCGTGATACCCGACGGGAAGGAGACAGGGCCTCCAGAGATTTCAGCCCCATGGCACAGAAAGCCTTCGAAGGGGGAGTGCCGTCAAAACTCCTTTCCTATCTGAAGAAAAACGAAAAGAATCTTCACCCCACCCTTCTCAGCTCCTGGGAATCGAACGGAAAGAAAATGAAGGGGAACTGGGAAGATGTTTTCGGCCCCAGTGCTCCGGCCACAGGCCCCTGGAAAGACACATTTCCTTATTTGACGGATGAAATCTTCAATGCATGGAACTATGCATCCTATGTGGGCTATATCGCCAATGCTGGAAAGAAGGTATATGATCTTCCCATGTATGTGAACGACTGGCTGAAACAAGAGGGTCAGGAAGAACCAGGTCTGTATCCTTCGGGCGCCGCCCAACCGCATCTTTACGATATCTGGAAAGCCGCCGCCCCAGCCATTGACTTCTATGCGCCAGACATCTATGCGGTTGACACTTTCGACTGGGTGTTGGAGACGCATGCTTTCGGTGGAAATCCGCTCTTTATTCCGGAGACGCAGGGATCTTCCGAAGAGGCTTCACGGGCACTGTATGCCTTTGGAAAATACTCCTTGATAGGGTATTCTCCTTTTGGAGTGGATGGGGGCGCAGGGCTGTCAGTTCCGGTAGGGGATACCTCCTATCCAAGCGTTTATGGGCTCCTGGATCACCTGATGCCTGAGATTCTCCGCTGCCGGGAATCCTCAAACGTCAACGGCCTTTTTGTCGACAGCTCAAAACCGGAAGCCACCATAGAGATGAGTGGCATCGAAGTGACCGCAAGCATTCTGTCTCCCTACGCCAACATGTTGGATTTCATTGGGACAGAAGTGGAAGGCAGGACGTTCGAAGCAGCTCCTCTGGGCGTTCTCGTTCTCCGGACCGGGAAGAATGAGTTTTTGGTAGCTGGTGGCCTCGGAAACGGCTGGGTCCGGTTCTCAAAACCCAGATCCAGGCTCGCCTATCTGTCTGTCGATCTCGTCGATTTCGATGACGCCGGCCGTGAACGCGTCCATCGGCTGAATGGGGACGAAATCTATGCCAACCTGGTTTTCCCGGAAGGGAAAGCGACTCTTTACCGTGTAAAACTGTATGAATTATGAGGGCCTTAACACCCTGTCTGGTCCTGTTTCTTGTCGTTGCCGCCTGCAGCTCGACTCCGGATACATCCCGGGTTGTCACGAACCCTGTCGACTTGAACTATGCCTTCCATCCGGAGGTGACAAAAGCTTCGCTTGCCTGGGACATTCCACAGCATATCCTTGCAAGTATGACGGAAGAACAGAAAGAGATTGCGCTGAACGAGTTGAAACGGCGGAATGAAGGGTCGGCTGACGCCCGGGAGGCGGTTCTCATCACTACGGATGATGGTTTCAATATCTTGTATCGTCAGTTCTCTCATTTCTCATATACTTTTGACTTACAAAAAAACGGATCATTTCCGAGTAACGCCAAGATTCTTTGCAGTTTGTAATGGGTTGCAACCGTATGCGCTGGCGCGTTCCGGCCGTGTTCGCGGGACGT
>OCVV011341829.1_pt1 | contig 17632 bp, 15 predicted proteins | sample 1539721 | NCBI WGS metagenome assembly OCVV01 (sample SAMN02144230, study PRJEB22623) | gut metagenome | biome: sheep rumen | host: Ovis aries | place: New Zealand | reverse complement strand
AAGAAAACAAGCCGACCCTCATCATGCTCAAATCTGTAATCGGTAAATTCGCTCCAAAACAGGGCACTCCTTCAGTTCACGGTGAGCCTCTTGGAGAAGCTGATGTTGCAGAAACTAAAAAGAACCTGGGCCTTGACCCGGAGAAATTCTTCCAGATTGATGAAGAGGCCGTAAAATATTTCGCTGACAAAAAAGCAGAATTCGCAAAACGAGAGTCTGACTGGAATGCTGAATTCGCTGCTTGGGCAAAAGAAAACCCGGAGCTTGCAAAAGAATGGAAGGCTTCTTACGAGGGTACTGCTGATGGCACTGCCGATGACCCTACATACGAAGTCGGAAAATCAGTTGCAACACGAACTGCTTCAGGTGATATGATTAATGCAATGGGCTTGCGCTACTCATACCTTGTCGGCGGCTCAGCTGACCTCAAAGGCTCAAACAAATCAGGAATGAAGTGCGACAACGGCACATTCTCACCAGAAAACCGCAAAGGACGCTCAATCGAGTTCGGTATCCGAGAATTCGGCATGGCTTCAGAATGTGCGGGCATATCTTTGCACGGCGGCCTTCGCCCATACTGTGCAACCTACCTCGTCTTCTCTGACTACATGCGCCCTTCAATCCGACTTGCAGCCCTCATGAAGCAGCCGGTAATCTACGACCTCACTCACGATTCAATCTACCTCGGTGAGGACGGCCCGACCCATCAGCCAATCGAACAGCTTTCTTCTCTCCGTTCAATTCCGAATTTGCAGGTTTTGCGCCCGGGCGATGCCGAAGAGACAGTTGCGGCATGGCACATGGCAATGGAGGCAAAAGACCATCCTGTTCTTTTCGCCCTCACAAGACAGAATGTTCCTGTTTACGCAAAAGAAGACAAAAACTGGCGTGAGACAATCAAAAAAGGTGCCTACATCGTAAAAACAGGTGCCGAAAATCCTGATGTCACAATCGTCGCAACAGGCTCAGAAGTGAACATGGCTCTGGAAGCTGCCGCAAAAGTAAGCGGAAAGGCTGTCCGGGTTGTCTCAATCCTCGACAAGAACCTCTTTGAGTCACAGAGCGAAGATTTCCAAAAAAAGATTCTCGGAAAAGGCCGCGTAATCGTAGCCGAAGCCGGATGCAAGACTGGCTGGGAAGCTTATGTCTCAAGCAAAAAAGACTTGTTCACGATTGACCATTTCGGTGAGTCAGGTCCTGCAAAGAAAGTAGCAGAGCATTTCGGCTTCACAAGTGATAAACTTGCGGAGTTGATTAACGCTTAGTCTTTCGGAATAAAACAGAATTATCGAACATAAAAAAAACAGGCTCCCGTCGTGAACCTGTCCCGAACCTCGCAGTGAGCAAAGCTCAGGCGAGCTCGTGCCAGAACCACGACTCCGCCTGTTTTTTTTGCTTTTATCGGCTAGGTTCGGTTTTATTCGAACTATTTAGCGTTAATCAGCTTCTCAAAGATTTTTCAGGCATAGAAAAATTGGCGTAAAACAGTTTTCAGTTTTCCACTTTCAGCTTTCCGTTTTCAGTTTTCAACTTTCAACTTTCAACTTTCAGTTTTCCACTTTCCGTTTCAACATCCATCCCGTCACTGCCACTCCAATTCCTCCGAGAATCATCAGGAAGCACAGAATCTGGCCTGTGGAGATGTTCAGCAGGCTTGTGTTCATGTAGATTGGGGCATTTGTGTCTGCAGCGATACGGTAGCCTATGTCTGCGTCCGGTTCACGGAAGTACTCGATGAAAAAGCGGAAGATGCCGTAGCCTGCGGTGTAGATGCCGCCTGAAAATCCGTCGAAAGGCTTCTTTTTGTGCAGGAGCCAGATGATTGAAAAGAGAACTAGACCCTCGAAAAAGGCTTCGTAGAGCTGACTTGGATGGCGGGGAAGATTGACAAGGGCCGTATTTGCTTCCATTCCGATTTTCTGCATGAATTCACGCACCCAGGGCAATGAGGATGAGAATTTTTCGGCGTGGGGGAAGACCATGCCCCAGGGGGCTGTGGTAATGCGACCGTAAAGCTCGCCGTTCATAAAGTTTCCGATTCGGCCAAAGGTGTAGCCAAGGGGAATTGCCGTTACCATTGCGTCAGACCATTTGAAAAAAGATACTTTGTGCCGCCAGCACCAGAAAATCATTCCCAAAAGGCCGCCGATAAAGCCACCGTGGTAGCTCATACCGGCAAGGCCCGTAAAGCGGCCGTTCTGAAAGGGCCAGAAAATCAGCCAGGGCTTTTTGAAATAAATTCCAGATGTGTCATAGACTAGAGTTGAGAAAACCCGGGCGCCAATCAGCAGGAAAACGATTCCTGTGGCAATGAAGCTGAAAATATCGTCTTCGCTGGCCTTTCTCAAAGTGCCGTCAGCCTTTGTTGAGTCCAGAGCACCTTCCTTCAGCAATTTTTTGAGGACAAAAAAGGCCGTTCCAAAAGCGAAGATGTACATGAGGCCGTACCAGCGGAGCAAAGACAAAAAGGGCAGGCCTGGGAAAATCTCCGGGTGAATCCAACTTGGATAATTTATGTAGAGTGGTAAAATCATAATTTGAATCCTTGTTTTGCCGCCTTAACCAGGCGGGCTTTTAGCATTGTATTCTCGTTTTTGAGCTGGGCCAGCTCGTACTGCTGAGTTTTTATCATTTCTGCAAGCTCGCTGACACTAAGTGCACCAGAACCAACCAAATCCTCAACATAAGAAAGTTTTGCCGAATAATCGTCGCTTGCCTCTTCATTTGCCATTTCAAAGCTTTCGTCAAAATCAAGCTTCTCTGCCTGCATGATTTTATCCGCAATTCGGAAAATTGCCTGGGCAAGGACTGAATTGGGCTTGTAGACAGTGACCGGCAGGCTTGAAGAAAGGGCCTTGTCCTGCATTGAATCCCGGTACATTACGCCAAGGGACTCAACTTCAAGACCAAGGTACTGCTGGCAAGAACGGCGGATTTTCTGAGCCTTGTCGGCATCTTTCGGCTCGTCAATCATGTTCATAATAAGGCGAGGCCGGAACTGGGAAAGACGACGCCTGAATTTTTCGCCGTTTTCGGGATCAATTTCGTTAATTTTTTCGATAAGTTTCGGAATGTATAATTTTTGAAGTGAAGCCGAATCGCTCCTAAGCCTTGTGATGAAGTCAGCGGCCTTGGAATTTTTTTTGAAAGTAGCCGCCATGAGACGGAAGACAGCATTTTTGAGAAAGAGATAGCCATTCAGCGTTGCCGTAACGGTAGGAGCCGTGACGATGATTCCCTGAGGTGAAGTGAGGAAGAGATCAAGGATAGTAAGGTGAGTTCCAGCTCCCAAATCGACAATCAAATAATCAGCATCAACGCTGTGGAATTTTTTGATGAGGGCATTTTTTTGAGCCACCTTGAGCGCGCTTAAACCTGGAATTTCTGAATCGCCCGCAATGAAACTTACATTTTTGTAATCTGTGGGCATGATTATATCTTCAAATTTAGACTCTCCCGTAAGGAAAGTTCCTATTCCTTTTTTAGGTGAATTTTGACCGATAACAAGATGAAGGTTTGAAGCTCCCAAGTCCAAATCAGCGAGAACGACTTTTTTTCCCGCCTGACCAAGAGCTATTGCTAAATTTGCGGAGAGAAGGCTTTTTCCAACACCGCCTTTGCCGCTTGCCACTGGAATAATTTGCATAAAGTTGATTATAACACACTTTTCTTTCTTTATAAAGATTGATTTTTATCCTATAGAAACATAAAATGGGATTAGTATGAAAAATTTTGAATCATGTCTAAAACGAATAAATTCACTTCTTTTGATTTTTATAATTGCCATTCTTGCATCCCAGTGCTTTGCCCAGTCAAGTTCAGATTCTGCAACTGAAAAAACAAGTAAATCACGCCAATATATGGAAGTTATGAACGGCGTTTTCGATTTCGTCCAGAGAAATTATGTTGATGAAGTCGATCCTCAGGTTTTGTATGAGGGTGCCCTAAAAGGCATAATGGAAGCCCTTAAAGACCCATACACCGTTTACCTCGACAAATCAAGTTTCCGCAACATAAACGACACGACTTCAGGCTCTTTCGGCGGCGTTGGCCTGCAAATTTCAAAACCGATAGAGACAAGCCCCGAAAAACCAGCCTTTGTCGAAGTCGCCTCCCCGGTTGAAGACACACCTGGATTCAGGGCAGGAATTTTAGCCGGAGACTTAATCATCTCAATCAACGGAACTGACACTTCCACCATCACCATGGAACAGGTTTTGGACATGCTCCGGGGAAAGGTCGGAGAGAGCGTTGACTTGGTTATCCGCCGTGGAAAGAACATGGAATTCCCGGTAACGCTGGTCCGGGCGATAATCGAAGTCCCGACAGTCAAATACGGCATGATTGAAGGCACAAAAATCGGATACGTGCGCCTAATCGAATTCACACCACAGACAGTTGAGCGCATGCAGGAAGCCTTGGATTCATTCGCAAGCAATTTTGCCACCAGCCTTATCATTGACTTGCGAAACAACCCGGGCGGACTTATCACCAGTGCCGCCGACATCGCAGACAAATTCATCGACAACGGGCCGATTGTCTCGACAAAAAGCCGCCTTTCATTTGAGAATTCTGTTTTTACAGCCACGGCAAAAAAGACAAAAATCCGCAACATGCCCATTGTCGTCCTCATCAACAAGGGAAGTGCCTCCGCCTCTGAAATCGTAAGCGGAGCACTAAAAGACAATCACCTGGCTTACCTTGTTGGCCAGAGAACTTACGGAAAAGGCTCTGTTCAGCAGGTTCTTCCCCTTTCTTCAACGGACGGAATCAAAATTACCATGGCCCGTTACTACACTCCCAGCGATGTAAACATCGATAAAATCGGAATTCCCCCGGACAGGGAAATTTTATTCCCGGTTTTGAGCGAGGAAGGCGAAAAGCAGTACCTGGAGCTTTACAAGTCAACTGAGATTGCAGATTTCGTTGACGGCCGTTCAGATTTGAGCGAAAAGCAGATTAGCGATTTTGCAAAAACCTTAAAGAAGAAATACAGTGAAATTGACGAAGCCAGCCTGAGAAAACTCGTCCGAAATGAAGTCAACAAAACGAAAGGAACCATGCTCTACGACCTGGACTACGATATCCAGCTTAACGAAGCCATTTCTATTCTTCAAAATGAAAATTTCAGCGAGCTTATAAAAAACACAAAGACTCTCAAAGAATTGCAGGAACTGGCTGTACTTGAAGAAAAAGAGAAAAAATAGTTGAGACAGTACATTTCTCAAAAAAATATTGATTCCGACGGTCTTCTCACAATAATCGGAAAGGATTACCGTTACCTTCGAAATGTCCTCAGACTCAAAAATGGCGACATGATTTACGCTCGCCTTCCCTCTGGAGAATTACAGAGCATGACGGTCTGCAAAATTGACGAAAAAGGCAAGAAAATCATTTTGCAAGTCTGTGACATTCTTGAAGGACAGGAAGGAGAAAACCAGCCGGAAGAAACGGCTTCAATTGAAGCTACAGAATTCACTCTTTTTATGGCCCTTCCAAAATCATCCAAATTCGATTTGATTGTCCGCCAGGCAACCGAGTGCGGAGTGGCAAGAATCATTCCTGTTCAGACAGAGTTTTCCCAAAAGGGCAGCGAGAAAATCAATTTCCGCTCTGACCGCTTTGAGAGAATCATAAAAGAAGCCCGCCAGCAAAGCGGAAGCCCCGTAAACACCGTCATCAGTGACTGCATGAGCCTGTCTCAAGCCTGCCAGCTCTGGCAAAATGAAACAGAAAGCCTTTCACAATCAGAAAAACTCGCCCTAGTTCTCTACGAGCGTAATGAATCCACGGTAACTATCCGGGAAGCAGCCGACAGCCTTCATTCAGCATTTTCTGGAGAAGCAAACTTCACTAAAAAAATCGCTCTTTTTTGCGGAAGTGAAGGCGGCCTTTCCCCGCTTGAAATAGCAGCCCTGCAAAAATCAGGTTTTCTTTCCGTTCACTTAAAGACCAATATCCTTCGCTGTGAAACCGCCGCCCTCTATGGAATTGCCGCCATTCAGTCCTTATTGTAATCCCAGCAAATCTATGCTAATCTGTGGATAAATTAAAAAAGAGAGTCTAAAAATGACCAGAATAGAATTGCTTGGCGTGCCTGTTGATGTATGCCGTCCGGAAAATCTCGAAGAAGAAATAATGAAAATCCTCGAAAAACCCGGAACCAAGCAGATTGTTTTCCTTACTATTTGGGATTTGCTCAAGGCCCGCAATAAAAAAAAGGACCTGGGTGATTGTCTTCGGAATGCCGATTTGATTCTCCCAATCTCAAAAAGCATTTTAAAAGGAGCGCGTTTTCTCAAACTGCAAGTTCCTGTGCGCTACAATCCCTTCACCGCAGTCATTCAGATTCTCAACGCCCTGGACAGCCACTATAAATCACTTTACATGCTGGGAGCACGCAAAAAAACCCTTCAAAAAGCCGAGCACAATGTTCACGATACTTTCCGGGAACTGCGGATTGTGGGCCGCTATGTAGGCTATTTTCCAAAAAGTGCCGAAGAAAATGTCGTTCAGGCTATTCACAAGGCCTCCCCTTCCCTTGTCATCGTCAGCGACGGCATCAAAGAAAAAAATCTTTGGTCTTATCACCGCCGGGACAAATTCTCTTCAAGCATCTTTTTGTACTACAGGGACTGCCTTGGCATCTTTGCGGGACGAATCCGAAGGGTAAACGAAAAAACCTTCGATGCCGGAAAAGAAATCTGGAACGAGATAGGCCACAGCCCCCTCAAAATCTTCTTGATTTTCCCCTACATCTGGTACAAGATTCTGCTGATTTTTACCCGGCTCTTCAAAAAAGGCAAAAAAACAGAAGACGGAATTTACCATGTTGAAAGCCTGGAGAAAAAAGAAAGCTGAAAATGGCCCATTTCGTCATCTTATTTGCAAATAGAATCGATGAGCTTGTCTTTGCGCGGGAAAATTCTCCAAAAACAGTCCGTTTTGCGTCAACCTTACCTGCATTTGCAAATCTAGTCCAAAAATTCCATGACGAACCCCTGCTTGTATCCGAAAAATGCTTAAGTCCCGCTTTCATTGAATTCACTAAAGACAAATCCCTGCTCTATTCAGTTTACAAAAATCTAGACCAGTTGAAAGACCTTCTTCTGCATGGCGATGAGCAAAAAGTGATGCCACTTACTATTCCCAATGAAGATATTCTTTGCCAGCAAAGCCCAACTTACGCCTCGATAGTCGGCTCTTCACCCGCAATACAAAAACTGAAGGCAGATATTGTCAAAATCGCCGCCTTTGATGTCTCCGTTCTTCTCCTTGGAGAAACAGGCACAGGAAAAAGCACGGTGGCAAGGGCAATCCATGAGCTTTCTCCCAGAAGAGATAAAAATTTTAAGAATGAAGTCCTCTCAAACATGAATGAAACTTTGGTTGAGTCAAAGCTTTTTGGAGTTACGGCAGGAGCATTTACCGGCGCAATTCCGGGAAAAGGCCTTTTTGAAGAGACGGATAAGGGAACTCTCTTTTTGGATGAAATCGGGGAAATAAGTCCAAATGTACAGACAAAGCTCCTCAAAGTTCTTGGTGAAGGACTTGTAAGCAGAATTGGCTCAAACAAGGAAATTTCAGTTGATAACCGAATGATTTTTGCCACCAACGCAAACCTGGAGCAAAAAATAAGGCTTGGAACTTTCCGTGAAGATTTGTTTTATCGGATAAACGATGTCACCATCAAAATTCCTCCCCTCAGGGACAGACTGACTGACATACCCGAGCTCTGTGAAGAATTCCTGCGTCGGAACAAAATTGCAAAGAAAATCTCGCCGTCAGCGATACAAGTCATGCAAACCTTAAGCTGGAAAGGAAATGTTCGCCAGCTGGAAAAGTGCATACAGAAGGCGGCCCTAATTTACAGCGAGGGCGACACAATCGAGCCAAAAGACATCATCGTATAGGGCTAAGCTCAGCTTTCCCTGCTCTTTCCGATAAGGCCTGCCGCCTTGTTAAAGACTTTTTCGATGTACTTGGCCTCACTTTCGCTTAAAGCGGCTCGTGAAAGGATGTCCCTCCAGAATTTTTCCATGTCCGGCCTGCCTGCCAGCTTGAAAAAGCCAATTTTCTGAAGGCTGTCTGTTATTTCATCAACTGTTTTTCCAAGTCTTTCCAAAGAAACAGGAAGTGAGCCCCTTGAAAGCTTGTTTTTATCTTCGAGAGATTTTCTGAAAATATGGTAGGAAATAATCTGAACGGCATGAGACAAATTAAGGGAACCAAATTCTTCGCTTGAAGGAATTGTCACGCCCATGGTGCACTCGTCCAGCTCTTCTTCTTCAAGGCCAGTCCTCTCGTTTCCGAAAACGACGGCAACCTTTCCGTCCACGGAAATTCCATCTGCCGTGTCAGCGAATTCTTCCGGCAAAAGAAGCTTTCCCCGCTTTTTGCCCCGCCGTCGTGTCGTTCCGGCCACAATAGTGCAATCGCTGGCCGCTTCCGTAATGGAATTGAAGAAAAGGGCATTTTCCCAAATTGAAGCGGCATGAATGGCAAGAATTCGCACCCTTTCCTCATCAAAATCTTCTTTTTTGCCCACAATCCTGAGATTTTTAAGTCCATTGTTGGCCATAGCCCGGCACACAGCTCCCACATTCCGGCTTTCTTCCGGTCGGCACAAAATAATCACGACATTTGAAAGATTCATAGAATAAGTTTAGCCAAAAAGAATTTTGGGTCAAGTCGCTTTTCGGCACAAGACGAACTTGTTTCTAAAGTGCTTTGACATTAAAATAATCAACATGAAGGAAAATGTCTTTGAAGGAAAAACAGCACTCGTTGTCGGAGGCACGGGGGGAATCGGCGCAGAACTTTCACTTGCACTGGCTTCTTCCGGAGCAAGTCTCCTGATTCACGGCGGACACAAAAGCGAAAAATCTGCCCTTCTCTCAAAAAAAATCGAAAAAATCTCTGGAAAGGAGCCTGAAATTTTAATTCAGGAACTTAACGAATCTTCCTTTGACTTTCTTGCCTCTTCACGGCTGGCTCAGGCAGCTCAAAAATCTGACATTCTCTGCCTTTGTTTCGGCCCCTTCCTGCAAAAAAGCCTGCATGAGACAAGTCTTTCTGACTGGAGACGGCTTGCCCTCCTTGATTATGCCCTTCCAGGCTTCCTTCTTTCTTTTTCCCTGCCCCACATGATGAAAAATCAATTCGGCAGAATCCTGCTTTTTGGAGGAACAGGAAGCTCATTTCGCTCAGAATTTGCTACGAATGCAGCCTATGCAGGTGCAAAATCCGGCCTAAATGTGCTCGTCTCTTCTACTGCAGCCGCCTATGCTGATTTTGGAATTACCTGCAACGCAATTTGCCCCGGCTTTGTTTACACAGAGTATCTTTCTGAAGGCCAAAGAGCTGAACAAAAGGCAAAAATGCCCCTTTCAACACTGATTTCTTTGCCTTCTCTTGCAGAAACTGCTTTATTTCTCCTTGAAAATGCCGATATTAATGGTGCGATCATTCGCCTCGACAGGGGCTGGTCACCGTCACAAAAATCTCTTAAATGCTAAATTTTGCTAGACGAAATAGAGATTTTTGATGTATTATAGAAAAGGCTTTATATAATTTGAATTTAAGGTAGGGTAGCATGAGCAATAACAATCTTGTTCCTGGTTTTAACGACGAAAAAGATGATAGTCTTAAGATTAACCTTGAAAAAATCAATGATGTTGATAATGGTCTCGTAATTTACTTGAACGGCTATATCGACACATACAATTCAAGTTTCTTCCAGAAGAGAATATCAAAAGTTGTTGAGGCAGGTTTCGTGAATTTAATCTTCAATTGTTCTGCCCTCAACTATGTCTCATCTACAGGCATTGGCTCTTTCACAGCTTTCCTCAAAATGATTAAGCCAAAGGGCGGCGACATCGTTCTTCTCGAAATTCAGCCAAAAGTTTACGAGGTATTCCAGCTTTTGGGATTCTCTCAGTTCTTCAATATCAAAGATTCTTTGCAGGACGCAATCAACTTCTTCAAACAGGGCACTCCAGTTTCAGAAAGCATCTTCCCAAAAATTTTCAGCTGCCCGGTCTGCTCAAAGAGGCTCAAGGCCACAAGAGCCGGTCGTTTCCGCTGCTCAGAGTGCAAATCTATTCTTGCCATCGACCAGCACGGTCAGGTTTTCCTGGGCTAGGTCAAAGGCCTTGCTAAAAGCCACTTCAAAAGAAGTGGTCTTTTTTATTTTTTCGTGATAGTCTTTTAATAGAATGAAACGCGCGCTTTATTTCACAATTATTTATCTTGTATCGCTCCTTGCAGGCACGCTTCTTTTTGCAAGCCTATTCATGTTCTCTTGCAATTTAAGCATGTTCGTTACAGGCCTGCCAGCTTCTTTTTTTTCACTGCGTTTCTTTGTCAGCGGTCTTATAATCACCTTTCCTTTGGTTTGTGTCATCGTTCAGGTTCTTCTGATCTTATACATAATCCGCCATCCAGGCAGCTATCGTCTTTCCTTCATTCTATACCTTATTTTTGGCCTTCTTTCCTGGCTTCTATTTGTTCCGGCCGACTTAAAACTTTACAACCGCTACGAAAGCAATCTTGAAGAAACAAGAGTCGCAATGACAAGCAGCGGTTTTTTCAGGAAGGAAGCTGGTGGCGTCATCTATTATTCTCGAATCGATGAATACGGCAATGCGGACGGCCTTTTTATCGACACTTCTGACTTTCAGGAGTCAGGAAACCATGTCGTTCCCTTCTTCGATGTTCCAGCAAAAAACGAGTCAGCCTTTCCTTATTCAGACATTCTCATAAAAAATTCCCTGGAGCCTCCAAAACTGGTCACTTATCCCCTCGCCCTCTATTCAGCTCTTCTTACGGCAGGGGAATACAGTGCGGCTCTAGGTTTTCTCGCCTGGCTTTCTTTTGCCTCTATCGGCCTTGCCCTTCTTTCGGTTTTCGGCCTTCAATTCGCAAGTTCATGGAAGCTGGCAAATGTTGCCGTCGTCATTACATGTGTCGTCATCGTAATTGTCATAAATTACCTCTACTACATGAACATAATGCCGGGTCTTTTCAGGGAAATTTCTCTCAAACTTTCATGGGTTACCAGCATAAAAGACCCCTTCATCATCCTTGTGAATCTTGCCATCGGCCTGCTCTTCTCGGCCTTTGGAATTTTCATGGGAATCTACAGGCTCAATGGCACTTATCTTCTGGAGAATGAAGAATGAGAAAAACAGGAATCATCGTAGCAATCTATTCAATATTCGCTTTTGCCTTTTGCCTTCTAATTTCCGTCTTAATGAAGAATGTGCCGAATGTTTTTCCAGGAGAAGAATGGAGCTATATTCTCGTAAGAAGTTTTCTATTTTTCTGCAAATTCCTTCCTGCCCTGGTACTCAGTGCCTTCGTGATTGGCTGTGCAATTGCCTACGGTAAAAATGCCGAAAAAGCAAAAATCAGATATTCACCGCTTATTATGAGCCACTTCAGACGAACCATGATAAGCGCAATCATCATCGTTTTTGGCATAAGCCTTATAACCGAAGTCTGTATCCCAATTTTCGAGCAAAAACAAGTGCGCGCAAAGCTGAAGCCACTTCTTTTTACTGAATTTATGAGTCTCAGCAAGGAAAATTACGAAAAAGGAAACATGAACCTTGCCTTTGAGTATTCATACAATGCACTTCTTCTTAATCCAAAAGACAAGGACGCCCTTTATATCAAGGAACATTCTGAAGCAGAGCTAAATTCCCTTAAACTGATTCTGGATAAGCCCGAGCCACCGAAATTCGTTTTCGTTCCAGTCAAAGAAACAAAGGGTGAGACAATCACTTCGCTCATCAACAAGGCAAAAGATGCGGCCTCAAAAGAAAAATGGTTTGATGCCCACTATTACGCATATCTGGCCGTAGAAGTCGGAAATAAAAAAGACATAAATCTTGATGAAGCCAACAGACTTGCCAGTGAAGCATGGAATCATCTTTTTGACCCGACGGCCATAACCGAAACTGACGAACAGGTTATTTTCCGCAAGAAAAGGGAAGCTTACAAGACCTTCATTCGGGGAGACAATATTGAGTCTTACTATCAGTTCCTTGAAATTGCCGCCATTTCCGATGTAGCGGCTAGGGATCCTGATGTAGCGAAATTTCTGGCCATCGTAGCCCGGCGGGTTGAAGACCAATGCTTCTTCATCGAGGAAGTGGAGAATCTGCGCCGTTTTGAGGCCTACAACAACATTTATTTTTCAGTTCCCCATGATGACGGCACAAAGGATGTTGTTTATATCCGGGGAATCACACCTGTCAAGAATTCTGGCCGCATGATCCAATACTTGCGGGGATTCTCACTTTTCACCTACTCGGCCGAGGGAAGGTTTTTACGCTCTCTTTATGTTCCCTATGCGAAAATGCTTTCAGAAAAAACTGAAACTTTTGATGATTTTGCAAAAAAACGATTTGGCATCAAAGACTCATTCAAAAATGTTCCCTACCTCATGCTGGAGAGCATTTCAAAAAGCGGTCGGGGAGGCAGAAATTCTCCTGTTTACGAATATGATGCTGAATATGTTCAAGAAAATGAGCCTTACCTGAACAATTATTTTGTCCTGGGACTCCCCCAGGCTGACTTTAACCTGCTCTGCGATGCTACGGCCGGCTCGATTAAGATGAGCCTTATTTCTTTAATGAAATTCCTGCCAAAAACACGCTCATACGGTTATTCCTATGAAGTTTACAACTCGGACTTCGTTTACAGGCTTTCTTATCCCCTGATTATGCTGATTTGCTGCATTTTTATGGCTTGCATGGCCTGGAATTACAGGCTCAAGGATGCCCAGCTTTTTAAATTCAAGTGGATTTTCCTCATGCCGCCAATAACCATGATTCTCTACTTTGTGCTGGAGTGCGGTCTCTATGCCTTTAGAGTCTTTAACTATGCCCTCGTCATAATGCTGGGAGCAGGTGCAATTTATGCAAGCGTTTCCCTTTTGGTGCTGATTCTCTTCATAGTCTGCTTCGTCTTCGTTTCCCGCACGGCTGAATAAAATCAGCAGCACGAGTTAGTCTTCGATTTCAACCTGTTCGATTCTTGCACCAAGGGACTTCAGTTTTTCAACCAGATTTTCGTAGCCCCTCTCAATCTGATAGACATTACTGATTTCACTTTCGCCGTGAGCAATGAGGGCCGCAATTACCATTGCCATGCCAGCCCGAACATCCGGAGAAACGAGTTTGTCACCATGAAGGGTGCAAGGACCGCTTACTACGGCCCGGTGGGGATCGCAAAGCGTAATTCTCGCTCCCATTGAAATGAGCTTATCCACGAAGAACATTCGGCTTTCAAACATTTTCTCGAAAATGAGGACGGTGCCTTCGACCTGTGTGGCAACGACAGTCATAATTGATGTCAAATCTGGCGGGAATCCAGGCCATGGAGAATCGTCAATTTTTGGAATCATACCGCCGAGGTCAGAGTTCACCTTCATTTCCTGGCCTAAATCAACGGTGAGTTTGTCGCCTTCGATTGTCCAGCTGATGCCCAGTTTTCCGAAAGCCACACGAAGTGGTCTCATGTCTTTTGGATTTACGCCAGTGATTGAAATGGAGCCTTTTGTGGCGGCGGCCAATCCGATGTAAGAGCCTATTTCCATAAAGTCAGGGCCGATGGCAAAATCTGTTCCATGAAGCTTTTTTACGCCGTCTATATTGAGGATATTGCTTCCGATTCCGTTGATTTTTGCGCCCATGGCCACCAGCATGTTGCACAAATCCTGAACATGAGGCTCACTTGCCGCGTTATTGATGATTGTGTGACCTTCCGCCAGGACAGCCGCCATAACGGCGTTTTCCGTAGCAGTAACAGAAGTTTCGTCAAGGAAGATGTCAGCTCCAACGAGCTTATTGGCCGTAAAAGTAAAGGGGCCTTCGACAGAAATGCGGGCACCCAATTCCTGCAAGGCAAGGAAATGCGTGTCTACGCGACGGCGGCCAATTACATCGCCACCCGGAGGAGGAAGAACTGCCTTTCCCGTACGAGCCACGAGAGGCCCCGCAAACAAAATTGAGGCTCGGATTTTTTTACTTAAAGTCGCAGGAATGTCAGATGAGCGAATAAGAGATGCGTCGATTTTCCATTCGTGGCCGCCGATTTTTTCGACGCTGGCGCCAAGAGCCTGCAAAATCAAAAGCATTACGCCGGTATCTTCAATTTCGGGAATATTTCGCAAGATGACTGGCTCTTCGCTCAAAAGAGTGGCGGCGATACATGGCAAAGCCGCATTTTTGTTTCCGCTGGCGGCAATTGTTCCACGAATTGGAATTCCGCCTTCAATTCTGTATTTGTGCATTTTTCCCACCTATTCTTTATTCTGACACAAATTTATTAAAATTTCTACAGTTTTTTCCATTTGCTCAAGACTTGCCCACTCAGTCCTTGAATGGAAATTGTGGCCGCCGGTGAAAATATTAGGACAGGGAAGGCCCATTTCCGTAAGACGTGAACCGTCTGTGCCTCCCCGGATTGGAGTAAAGACAGGCTCAACCCCGGCTTTTTTGTAAGCAGAGACAAGTTTTTCAATTACATCAGGGCGATTTTTAAAGCCGTCTTTCATATTGAGATATTGCTGGCTGTGAAGAACTTCTGCCTTTCCGCCGAAAGCCAGGGCCGTTGTCTGAGCCAAGTTTTCCACCATGGATTTTCTTTTCTGCATATTATCGATGTCGAAGTCACGCAGAAACAAGACAACTTTTGCACTCTCGATTGAGCCTTCGATTGTCATTGGAGCGTAAAAGCCCTCATAGCCATCAGTTGTCTCAGGAGATTCGTGACGGGGAAGATTTGAGAGGAAATTGGCCGCCATTGAAATTGCGTTCACCAGCTTTCCCCGGGCACTTCCAGTATGGCATGACACTCCAGTGAAAGTGACTTCACTTTTAAATGCATTGAAACACTCTGTTTCCAGCTCGCCTATGTGTCCGCCGTCAACAGTGTAGGCATATTTTGATTTTATAAGATTGAGGGGAACATTATCCATTCCGTGCCCTGTTTCTTCATCAGGGGAAAAGCAGACTTCGATTTCTCCATGAGGAATTTCTGGATTTTTTGAAAAATATTCCAGGGCTGTCATAATTTCTGCAAGGCCAGCCTTATCGTCCGCACCAAGCAGAGTTCTTCCGTCACTTGTGATGATTGTCTCGTGATTTTTTGCGGCAAGAGCAAGGGCTTCATCATTTTGACTTGAAAGAATATCCCCTGATTTGAGAACAATGTCCTTTCCGTCATAATTTTTGTAAATCTGAGGCTTTACATTTTGACCGGAAACTTCTTCAACAGTGTCGATGTGAGAAAGCAGGCAAAATGGCTCGATTTTTTCACAAGCTGAAGAAGGAGGCAATCGACCGTAAACATAGCAATGAGGCGTAACCTGAATGTCTTTAAGGCCAAAATCCTTTAATTCTGCTTCCAGAATTTTTGCCAGCTCAAACTGACGCTGGGTAGAAGGCTGATTTCCTGAATCTGCGGAAACAGAGTCCGATGTAGTCCAAACTTGAACGAAGCGAAAAAAACGCTCCATGAGAGATGAAGTCAATTCTTCAGTTTTCATGGAGGAAATTATATCAAAAAAATCTGCATTAACCTAGTTTTTCTTTTGGTCTTTGGCGTGATTTCGCTCAACCTCATCGAGGAATTTGCCGTTGCCACCAGTAGCCCGCCTGGTTCCCATGATTTTTGACTGGACTTCACCGGTCTTTTTCATGGATTTTACCATGCTTTTTTCGTTGCTGCTGAGTTTACGGTAATTATCCTGATAGCGGCTTGGGTCAGAGGCACTCATGTTGAAAATCTTGACTGAAAAAATCAGAAAAACCAAAACTGCAAGAACGATGAGACCAATCGCAATCTTCCTTACCAGGCTGACTAATTTTTCTTCGTTAATTCTTCTAGCCATAATTGCACCTCCTCAAAAGTTTTCCCGCCCCAGATACATTATCGCACTGGTATCTGATATTTGCAAGTTTTGGGAGCTGCAATTTCTGACTAAATTTTCTTGCTGTCCTTAAGGATTTCCACCACTTCAGCAGGATTTTTTGCCTCTAGCAGAGATGTACGCACTTCTTCGTGCATGAGTGCTCCGCTGAAAGCCGCCATGGCTCGCATAAGCGGGTTTGTGCCGTCAACTGGAGAAACCAGCATGATGAAGATTTTTGACGGATTTCCGTCCATTGAGTCGAAATCAACGCCGTCTTTTTTGATTCCGATTGCAACACAAGTCTCGGTAACGCCGTTCGTTTTTGTATGAGGAAATGCAATGCCCTTTTCAAGGCCTGTGCTTCCAGCAGCTTCACGGTCTTTTAAAGCCGCCATTACCATTTCACGGTTTTCAACATTTCCCGACTGAATCAAGAGAGTCAGCATTTCTTCAAGAATTTCGTCTTTTGTCTTTCCCTTTAACTCGCATGAAATACACTTTTCATTGAGGAAGCGGGTCAGTGAATTTGTAACCCGATTTTCAGGACAGGCAAATCCATACTGCAAAGCTGCCGTATTTTTGAGGGCAGAAAGAGACTTCATTGACTTTTCGAGACGAAGCATAGTTTCGTAAAGTTCGCCTTTGACAAAGCCCATGTCTTTTTCATCAGTTTCTATTACGATTTTTGTTCCTTCTTCCCTGAGAGAAATTGCCGTGTCTCCCCTACGAGCCGTACAGATTCCGTCAGTAATATTCATCATCTGTACATAAAAGCCCTCGGAACGCAAATCACGGTGAAGGAAATCCATGATAAGGTGAGTGAGTTCCTGATTATTGAAGTCCCACTCAAAAATCTGACTTTCCGCATCTGCAACTTCTTTTTTTGTTCCCCGACCTTTTACCGAAAGAGAAACATTGAGAATTGGAGGAGCTACCAAAGTCGTTACCAGGGTCATCAAAATTACGACTCCGAACAAATCCTGATTTACAATCGGAAGACCAGACGCATCTTTTGCATTAAGACCGATTCCGGCAATAATGAGGGCAACTTCACCACGGGGAATCATTCCGGCACCAATTCTGAAGCCACCTTTTAGGTTGAATCCCAAGCCAAGGGCAGGAAGACCACAGCCCAAAAGTTTTGCGAGAACAGCAACCAAGGTGTAAATTCCGCCACAAATCAGAACATTCTGACTGAAAAGTTTTGTGACATCAACGCTCATACCAGTCACGGCAAAGAAAATCGGCACGAAGAATTTGTAAAGAGAATGAATTTTTTCCTGAATGACCGGGGCTATGTCCGTTCCAGAAAGAGCCAGGCCTGTCGTGTAAGCTCCGATAATCATGGCAATGTGCTCTTTTTCAAAGAAGCCTGCCAGCAAGAAGGCCACGCCAAGAGCCGCTATAGAAAAATCTGTTGCCCCGCCAAAAAAGCGGACGAAACGGGCGATTTTCTTTGAAAGGAGGACGAAAGCCACTGTCGCCAGAAGCCAGATTCCAAAGGCCTTGAGGGCGATTATGCCGATTGCCCCGCCAGAAAGAGTTTTGCCAGTTCCCAAGGCCGAAACAATGCCCATGACGACTGCCAGAAGAACGATGCCAAGAACATCGTCAAAAACGGCTGCGGCCAGAATCGTGACTCCCTCCGGCGAATCCATCTTCTTTTTGTCGCTTAAAATTCGAGCCGTGATTCCGACAGAAGTTGCC
>OCVV011302658.1_pt1 | contig 17635 bp, 14 predicted proteins | sample 1539721 | NCBI WGS metagenome assembly OCVV01 (sample SAMN02144230, study PRJEB22623) | gut metagenome | biome: sheep rumen | host: Ovis aries | place: New Zealand | reverse complement strand
GACTCTTTTATTGCAAGACAGTTAGAAAAAATGCATCCTCGCTTTTCTACCGCTTGCAGTGTTGATTCAAAGATTGGTCTTTCTAAAAAAGGCTTAACTGCTTCTGTGGCAGTTATGGATACAGTCACTCTGGCAAAGTATAAATCAAAAACTTCTTCTCGGTTATTTCTTGAAGGAAATAAAAAAAGAACTGTGTTTAGTATGCATACTTCGTTTTTGTATAGCTTTACTGTTTGTTTTGCTCTTACACTTTTGTTTTTTTTATCTTACTTTGTTTTTAATTCTGTTAAGAAAAAGCCTGCTGTTACTGTTCCCCAAATTGAACACTATGAAAGTGAACCGATTGAAAAAGATTTTTCTCTTTTTGCATTTTCTTCTGTGCTCGAGAAAATAAAAGTCAACTCTGGAATTGTTAGCAGCCTTTGTGTTGAACAAAACAAAATGTCACTTGAAGTAAGAAACTGTTTTCCAGAACAAATTCTTTCTTCTGACGTAGGCATTGAACCTTCTGTTTCGGAACTTGTGTATCGGCAAGACGAACCTATGTTTTCACTTTCGTGGAAACGCACTTATTTTACTGAACCAAAGCCTTTAGAAAATGCTTCTGTTTTGAGCCAACAATTACGCAATAGCCTAAAAGAAAAAAGTTTTATTCCTCAAAGCGAACTTATAAATGCTGTTGGAATGACACTTTATGTTGACGAAAAAGATTTTTCTTTGTGTATGAACAGTCTTTCTGAATTCTGTTTGGAAAACAAACTTGATTTTAAGATGCTCTCATGCAAAAAAGAAAATAGTCAGGTAAATCTTTCGTTTGAATTAGTTCATTCGGAAACTGAATTAACAATTCACTCTCTGGTGGCGGCAAATAGTCATTTATTTGTTCCCCAGAAAAAATATGAAAGTCCTTCTTTGTATGTAAGTCCTCAGCGAAACTTTATTGGAAGTGTTTTGCAAAAAGACGGGCATCTTGTTCAGTTTTATTTAGATGAAGATGGTAAAATTAAAGGAGTGTATAAATGAAAAAACTATTTTTATCTTTGGTAAGCATTTTCGTTTTGATGAGCCTGTGTTCTTGTCAAACAAATGCAAAATCTTTTAGCAAAGAAACATACTGTTATTTTTGTTCAAAAGAGCAAAAACCGCTTTCTGGATATTCAGTCTATGATGGAGAAAAACTTATTGCTCTTTCAAACAGTCAAGGCTTTGTTCGTATTCCATCAGAATATGCAGAAAAAAAACTTGTTGCAAAAAAAATGGATTGGGAAACAATTTACTTTACTCCGCAATTTTTTCAAGATGGTACTGTATTGTGTATTTCTGTAAAGCACTTTAATGATTTGTGTTTTGAAGCTGCAAGTTTTATTAAAGAAGGCGATATTGAATCTGCACAAAAAATAATAGAAAAAATGAATGGAGACACAGATCTTGTTCGTGCATTTGAATGTGCGCTTGCATATAAGTCTGGCGATTATGAAAAAGCACATCTTTTACTGAGAGGTTTGTCCGATGAAAGTTTTTAATAAATTACTACTTTTGTTTTGCTTGTTCTGTCTCTTCTCTTCGTGTAGCCAAAATGAAATTAGTCCTCCTTATGTTATTACTCAAAGTTCTGTTCGTGTCGGAAAAAATGAACCTTCGTATAACATTGCTGGTGCTCATGTTTTTATTTCGAATGTAAGTAATAAAACAATTCATTCTCTTACGCTTTCTTTTCTTTTGTTTGATTCTGATGGAGATCTTTGTCTTCCTTTGGGAAAGTGTATTGAGTCAGAATGTCTGCAAAAAATTAAACCCTTTCAAACTAAAGAAATTGTTCTGAGTCTTGATTCTGTTTTAGGAGGACATATTCATTCTTCATATCAGTTAGGGAATGTTTTTGTTAAGCGAGTTGCCTTTTCTGACGGAAGCGTATGGAATGATCCTTTTGGATTGTATGCTGAATAGGAGGTGAAAGATGAAAAATGTTTTTCTATGCTTTGTCTTTGCTTTCGTGTCTGCATTGTCTTCTTGTTCCCTGAGTGTTATTCAATCAAATGAAAATACGCGTTTTGAAAAAGAAAGAAAACTTACCTTGGTAATTTACATGGCTGCGGATAATGATTTAGAGTCTGCTGCTTTGGAGGATCTAAACGAGATGGAAGCGGCTGTGCTTGATCCAGAAGTAACAGTGCTTGCTCTTGTTGATAGAAGTTTAGGCTATGATGTAAGTGATGGAAATTGGTCTTGCAGTCGTTTATATGAAATAAAGCATGACTCCAAGGGATTAAATCGCACTCTTGTTTCGGAACAACTTTCCTGTTCGGAGTTAGGTCTTAATCTGTCATCTGACAAAGAACTTGATATGTCAAAAAAAGAAACACTTAGCGGACTTCTTTCATATTCGCGTCGTGTTTTTCCGGCTGAACACTATGCGCTTGTAATGTGGGGACACGGTACTGGTTGGCGTGGTCTTCCCTTAGAAAGTAGAAAAATTAATTCAACAGGAGTAAGAGCTTTTGCTTTTGACGATACAAGTGGAAGTTACATGCCTCTTTGTATTTTACGACAAGCTATTGAAGAAGGAATGAATGGCACTAAACTTGACTTAATTGGTTTTGATACTTGTTTTGGCGCAGAACTTGAAGTGTGCTATGAACTAAAAAACTGTGTGAACTTTCTTTGCGGAACAGAAGGCCTTTCGCCGTACTCAGGGTGGAATTACACAAGGTTGCTACAAAGTCTGTCGCAAAATGGCGTAGAAGATTTAAAAGTCTTTTTCAAGAATGAGGTGAGCACAGAAACTGCTTTTTCTGTAGTGTCACTTTTTGGAATAGAGGAACTTTTTTCCTCTTTTGATTCATTAAGCACTTGTCTTTTCGAATATATAGGCAGTGATGGGGATGCATTAAAAAAACTAATAAAAAAGACAGGCTTGCTTGCTGTTCCCCATGCAAATTCTGAAGCCTATATGTCAATTGATCTTTTTCTTCGTGAGCTTGAATTATTGTATCCGCACATTTCTGAAAAAATTCATAGTGTGCAAATGCATTTACAATCTTGTGTTCAAACGCATGCTGCTGACGGTCATATTCCTTTGGGAGTTTTTGTCTGTGAACTTGACGCTTCTGGTGATATTTCTTCTCAGTTTCCCTTTTCTTATGTAAGAGGAAGTGGCGCAGAAAATCAATGTAGCTTTGTAAAAGATTCGGTAGGTTATGTTCCCTTTATAGATGGTAGTGGACTTTTGGGAACATTATTTTTATGAAAAAAAATTTTGCTTTACAAATATGAATTCATCCATTACACTGAAAATCATCGAAAAAATGGTGTTGGAGTTAAAAGGAGTTTACCATGAAAAAAGTTCTGCTTGTGTTGATGACTGCACTTGTTCTTCTTACATTTTTCGTCTCGTGCAAAAAAGGGAGTTTCGAAAATACAGAAGCAGAAAATGAAAAAGAAGTTGCTGTAAACGAGAGTGCATCGATTGTTGCCTCTACAGAAACAGTGAATTCAAACAGCGCAAGAGACATAAATCCGAATGTCTATCCTGACATTGTGTCTGTGCAGGACCCTGAAGGTGTGTTTGAAGTTCGTGAAGATAAGGACTATATGGACTTATGGTGCGGTACGGAACACCTGCTTAGATTTAAAGCAAGAGAATTTGATGCTCATACATTTTCAAACGGTAATCATATTTTTATTGGTGAACTTAATGATAATCTGCATTATGGTAGTAATGTCTGTGTCTTTGCCAATGAAGAAACTCATGAGTTGATATTTCTTCTCAAAGATGGAAGGTTTCATAATAAAAGAAATTTCTTTTTTTACGAAGATGATAAGGCTGTTTGTTTTTTGCATGGTGCATGGGACGATGGCGTTTATGCTTATGAGGTGTCTGAGTTTGGAGAAGTTAAAAAGCTTCTGGTTTTAAGCTATGGGGAGTATGTAGAGGTTTTTCCAGCCGGAGAATTTGGAATTTATGAAATAACAAATTCTACCATCGATAGCACAGTTCGTTATAAAATAGATGTAAAGAACTGGTCTGTTGAAAAACTGGGTACTCTGTACACTCTCGATCCAAAAGCAGCCACAAACGCACAACTAGCCATTGAGGAAAATTTAAAGCAGAACTTCTGGTTCTACAAAACCCTTCGCAACGATGAAAAGGAAATTTCAATCGCCAAAGACTATTCAGTCATAACTGTTAACGGCATTAAGTTTGCAAGTACTTCTTCCATACGAGGTGGTATAAGGTTTCTTTCTTTCAACGGAGAGGAGTATGCCCTTGTTAATTCAGACAAGTTGTGTCTTTTGCTTAAGGCTGACAACTCTGTGTATTTCTATGGTGCACTTCCTGGACTTTACACAGAAGACTTTGGCAAAATGTGTGCTATATCAGCATCTTCGGAACTTATCGAAAAATCTACGACATACGCTGCTTCAAATCTGAATGAGCTTGCAGGAAATACTCCCTGGGTGGAAGGAGTTGACGGCTTGGGAGTAGGGGAGTACATCGATATGGAAACTCCTCTTGCTGTCGGTGAAAATTACGGTGCAATGGGTGCGCTTGTTTTCTGGAACGGATTTATTTCCGCATCGAATCCCAATTCATACAAAAACAATGCCCGTGTTAAAGATATAGAAATATCTACTCCAGATGGAAAAGTTATTGCTACAGCTGAACTTGCAGACTCTGCAGCGCCTCAGGTGGTGAGTCTTCCGTCACAGGAGAAAAAAATCAGAATAAAAATTGTATCGGTATATGAGGGGGAAAAATGGGAAGATACATGTATTTCTGCAATTCAAGTTGTGCCTTATGTAACTGCATGGATGTATGCCTTATGATTTTTAGAAAAGTGTCTTTTTTTGCCTGCCTGTTCATGGTTCTGTTTTTTATGTCCTGCTCCAAACAGAGTGAGATAGTCTATACTCCTGTTACAGAATCTGTTGATTCCGAAGACGGAAAGTACAGCGCATTTGTAAGTACTGATAAAAAACTTGTGGTAAAGCGAAACGGTGATGGTAAAATTGTCAATGTGCAAGCTCTGGAGGATATCAACGATACTGCAGGTGTTTATGTAGTTCCTGCAAATAAAATTTGGTTCAATATATTTTCCGGTTACGGTACTAAGAAAACTTATTCCTGCTCTGTTCCAGCGGAGGAGTTTCTCGCTCAGGAATTTCCTTTGAGCGCAGCTACTGTTGGTGAGGTAAGGTTTGAGGGAAGCAAAATTCATATCGAGGGAATTCAAAGCGTTGCTGTCAAAGCAATGTCATTAGGTTCGGTTTTCAGGTATTATCTGGAAACCGGTAAAGGAGATAGAGGATGGGTTTCAAAAGATTATTTTAAAAACTATGTCGATGCACCCTACATGAGCGAAGACGGAAACCAGACAAGTATTGTTTTGTACCGTTCTGCAACAGGAGCAGAAATTGCATTTAGTGAAGTGACGAATGAATTTGCCTATTCAGAAAAATCATTTTTTGAAAATCTAACATCTCAAGATTTACTAAGCAATGTATTTACTCCTTATAGAAAACATGGAGTAGACGGATTCACCTATTATAGATTTCTTATGCCCGCACCTTTTTATGCTGGAGGTGGAATAAGACCTGATGATGTAAATGAACTTTCTGCCTCTTATGAAGGACCCTTTACATTTATAATTCTTAACGGTAAGAAATATCTTGTTCTTAAGAATCAAAATTACTGTGTTCTTATTGCAGAAGATAATTCTGTGTTCTTTGAAGGCTTAGGCTTGTTCCCTGGTTTTGCAAGCAGGAGTGGGAGTTCGTATTTGCGGGTAAAAAGTCCCTATGAGGTGGTCGAGTGCTCCTATGACGCTGCTGGTTTGGAAAGCGTGGGCGGTTCACCATGGAGTGCCGGAAAAAAGAATTTTGGTATTGGAGCAGAAATAAACATTGAATGTACCAACACTTATGCGAATGGACTTTTGATTTTTAACGGTTGCACTTTGTATGACGATCCTTCATCGTACGAAAGGTATTCTCGCGCAAAAGAATTTGAAGTCTGTAAAAATGATGGAACTGTGATTCAGAAAATTTCTTTGCTTGATATTCCAGAGCCACAGTTTTTTGCTTTGCAGGAAAATGTGACGGATGTGGTTCTTAGATTGACAGATGTCTATCGGGGTACAAAAAAAGAAACCTTCGTAAGTTGCATAAAGACCGTGCAGTGTAAAAATTACGAGCATCTGTATGACGAACTTAAATTTAAGGAATCTCTCAAAAAGGATTATATAAAGTTCTGCTCAAAGGATGGAGTTATTTTAACTCTGCAAAAGGATTTGTCTGCCATAAAAATTGATGGGGATGAATTTGTTGCCACACCGTTACAAAAGAATGACCTTACTTATCTTAAGTTTAACAATGCTGAATATCTTTTGCTCTGGTCGCCTTTATTCTGTACCTTGCTAAACTCTGATGGTTCTATTTTTTACAGCGGAACAAACAAAGAACTTATTTCTTCCGTTGACAGTTTTACATCTTCTGCAGAATTTGCCTCTTCTTCTCAACTGTCGGAATCTGATGGGGTTTATGATTCAAATAATTTGCAGGAACTTGAAGGTTGTATTCCTTGGGTGGAAGCGGACGAAGATTTTGGCCTTGGAGAATATGTTGAAGTAAAATCTGATTCAAACTTTAGTGCTTTGGTTTTCTACAACGGTTATATTTCCTCCGAAAAGCCTTATCTATATGCTTATAATAATCGTGTCAGAAAACTTTGTCTGTATGACGACAAGGGGCAGCTTATTGATCGTGTAGAATTGGAAGATACACCTTCTCCGCAAGTTGTCAGTCTTTTGCCGAATAGTTACCATTATGTTCGCATACAGATTGAATCAGTTTATCCCGGTGACAAATGGAACGATACCTGTCTTTCTTGTATACAGGCTGTTCCTGCTGAATCCTCTTGGGCTGTAACGATAGATTCGTCTGCTGATTAACGATAAGACATATATGTTAACAGAAAGTATGTCAAGAATTTCGCACATTGAGTGCGAAATTCTTGAGTTATAAAAAATCCATAGATGGATTTTTTATAACGGTATATTTCCGTGCTTCTTTGCAGGAGCGACATGCTGTGTCTTGTCTGCTAAGAATTCAAGACTTCGTGCAACTCGTTCACGAGTTTCTTCGGGGTTAATTATTTCGCTAATGTAATTGCGTTGAGCAGCAACAGTTGGCGTCATAATGGTGTTGCGATATTCTTCAGACTTCTGAGCAACAAGAGCAGCCTGTGCAGGATCTTTCATTTCTTTTGCGTAGAGAATTCCTAATGCTCCTTCTGCTCCCATAACTGCAATTTCTGCTTTTGGCCATGCATAGACAAAATCCGCACCCAAGTGCTTTGAACACATTGCAATGTATGCTCCACCGTAAGCTTTTCTTGTTATAACGGTAACTTTGGGAACAGTTGCTTCACTGTATGCGTAAATGACTTTTGCTCCGTGACGGATAATTCCCTTCTGCTCTTCATCTGGTCCGGGCAAGAATCCTGGAACATCAACGAAGGTAACCAGAGGAACATTAAAACTGTCGCAGTAGCGTACAAAGCGTGCAATTTTATCTGAAGCATCGCAGTTCAAAAGACCACCAATGTTTGCAGGGTTGTTAGCAACAATGCCAACAGATTTTCCTTCAATCTTTGCAAAACCTACAACAGATACCGTTGCAAATTCTGCCATAACTTCAAAGAAACTGTCATCATCAACAACACAATCAATTACATCACGAATGTCGTATCCACGCTTAGATTCTTCTGGAATAATTTCAGTGATTTTCTTTGCCTTTTTGCGTTCGTCAAACTTGAACTTTGCATCCTGAACAATTTCTTCACCGTAGTAGTGAGGAATGTAGTCTAAAAGGCGGCGAACTTTTTCGTAACAGTCTTTTTCATCTGGACAGCGGAAATGAGTTACACCACTTTTCTGAGAGTGAATTGCTGCTCCTCCCAAATCTTCTGCAGAAATATCCATGAACAGAACGCTCTTTACAACTTTTGGTCCAGTAATGAACATCTGGCTAATTGAATCAACTGCAAAAATAAAATCGGTAATTCCAGGAGAATAAACTGCTCCACCAGCACAAGGTCCTGCAATAATGCTTATCTGGGGAACAGTTCCCGATGCGCGTACATTCTGATAGAACAAGTCTCCGTATCCACACAGAGCATCAACTCCTTCCTGAATGCGAGCTCCACCTGAATCGTTAATGCCAATAACTGGACACTTTGCCTCAATGGCTTTTTCAATCAGTTCTGCAATTTTTTGTCCGTGAACTTTTCCAAGACTGCCGCCCTGAACGGTAAAGTCCTGAGCATAGACTGCAACTTTTTTTCCGTTGATTTTTCCAAAACCAGTTATAACACCATCGTAAGGAATGTCTTTTGTTTCCATTCCAAAACTGGTGCATGTGTGACGTGCAGCTGAATATATTTCGTAAAAACTATCTTTGTCGCACAGTGCGTTGATGCGCTCTATAGCGTGCAGTTTACCTTTTTGGTGTTGCTTTTCAATGTTGTAATTGTACTTAGCCATTGCTTACCTCTGTGAAAATTTGTTGCTGAATTGTAACATGCCATTGACTATAAGTCAATATGACATTATTTGAAATTTTGTCAAATTGCATTTTTTTCGATAAATTCTTTTGCTTCGTCCAATTCAGCGGCAGTGCTTGCCCATGGATACATTTGTGCAAAGTTTGAAACAATAAGGTGAACATCTTCTGTTTGCGATTCTTCTACTGTTTTTGCATAGTCTTCGTAGAAAGTGTGAATGTCAATAAGTTTTTCTTCAGAAGATTCTTCAAGAGCGCTTACAAGCCATCTGTTTTTTGTATAGGTAAGTGTTACTCTATCTGTGTTTTTTAAGACATGCAGTTCATCGAATCCTTCGTTAAAGATAAAATAGAATTGAACTGTGTGTTGAACCGTATCTCCTTCTTTGAGCTTCTGTCCGTTTTCTTCAGTAAGTGCATTTTTGTGCTGACGGTGAGTGGGAATGTCGGGATGCAGCTGAGCTTGAGTTCCGTCAATAAAGAAATTGGATAAACCGTAAATGTTGTAGGCACTTCCTCTGTTGTGAACAAACCAATCTGCAGGGGGAACTGTTTTTCCGCTTCCGTTGTATGTTTCCATTGTTTTTGCAGTAACATAAAATCCGCTTAACATATCAATGACTCTGCGCATTTGTGAACCAGAAGAACTTGCTTGTAATGTTACAATATCAAGATTACTGTATGCACTAAAAAATTGTTGTGTCACTTCGTAAGAGTTAAGACCTTCTGTTGTTGCATGTGAAAGTCTGTTCTGCTGCCAGGTAAGAACTAAAAAACTAACAACTGCAATTACTGCTACAATAATGGAAAGAAGGGTAATGTGTTTTCTAAACCAACGCTTAATGCCTAGTCTTTTAGTAAAGCATTTCCATGCTCTGTTTGAATCTAGATTTTCAAAATGTTCTGGTGGTAAGGTTTTGCTGTTTTCAAAAAGCTCTTGCATATCTTGAAGTGGATATCGAACTGTTTTTGAAAATTGAATTTTTCTTTCGTCTTTTTGCAAATTATTTTTTTCTGATGATTCAGTAATCGATTGTGCTATGCTGTCTGTTAGCGAAAGTCTTCGTGCTGAATTTGATTTTTTGTGAACCTGAACTTTAGCAGTGCGTCGTAAGGCATTGTCTACAAAGAAAGTAAGTTGCGCATGTGATTGAGATAAGTCTGGCTGTGCATATGCGAGTGGAACAAAATTTTTGTCGTGAATATCTTTTGTACGCTCGTTGCTGTCTGTTTGACTAAAGGGAACTTTTCCGGTAAGTGCTTGGTAGGTAAGGGTGGCCTGTATAAAGTGTATGGAAGCATAGCCTGAAAGCTGAGGATTTTTATAGTAGCCGTCACGCTTTGCTCGTTCTGTTTCGTTAGTGCTAGAGAGCGAGAGTGTAAAAAGTTCTTGGGGTAAAAAGAGAATACGACTTACCACTCCCTCTTTGTGTTCAACAAGAATTCCTCCTGCTCCTACTGCTGGAATTAAACAGTCAGCTCTAATTGCGCTGTCTAAAGCACTACACACAAATGTAAGAGCCATTCGTCCTTGTTCGTGTGTTGAGGAATCAGAAAGTAAGTCGTATACCGTTATGCCATTGAATGCTGTTCCCACAAGAAGAACGCTTTCAAAACGTCCCTCTTGCTTTAGTTGTGTTTCGTCGAAGCTCCACTGTTCAAACTGCCAGCTGTCGCCAAGTGCCTTGCCTGTGTTTGTTGCAAGCAAACCTTTTTCGTGCAGTTTATCGCTAATGCGTGCTTTTGCACATGCACTTTGAGACATTGATAAATCAAGTAGAACCGTAGAGTCTTCGCAGTAAACAGTCATTATCGGTTTCCGTTTGTTCCGTACAGATACTTGAAGTAATCCATGTTAGTACTGTAGGTTGTGTCAAAATTCTGCATGGTCGTTTTGTAAGACTCAAGACTCTTCCAGAACTCGTAAAACTGAGGGTCGCGGTTGTATGCTTCTGCATAAATGCGTGCTGCTTCTGCATCAGCTTTACCTTTTGTTTCTTCGCTAATACGGTAGGCTTCACTTTCAATAGTGCGCTTTTCGTTTTCAAGACGACCTAACCATCCTGCGCGTTTTGCTTCTCCCAGTGAACGGTAAGCTTGAGCAACTTGATTGCGCTCTTTTATCATACGGCTGTAAACACTTGAGGTAAGTTCATCAGAGTATTTTATTTGGCGAGGAACAATGTCAATTAGTTCAATTCCGTATTCTCCAACCATTTTGCGAGCTTCGTCTGCCATTTCTGCACACAAACGATCGCGGCCCTTACTGATTGTTTCGTTAGTAGTGCCAGCGTTGACTAAAGCTTCAATCTGTGCACTGTCATCGTCTTCCATTTCTACCAGTTGCGTTTCTGTATCTGTGTGAACTTCATTGATGATGTTGCTTGAACGAACAATTTCACTTAAGCGGTTGCGTGTAATGACGGTGCGCGTTGCAGAGTCAATTATGTCGCTTAATTTTATGTCTGCCTCTTTTACTGTTTTGAATGACTGGTAGAAGAGTGCAGGGTCGTTTATTCTCCATCTGCTGGTGGTGTCAACAATAATAAATTGATTTTCGCGAGTGGGAATGCGTTCTGCATCTCCGTCAAGAGACAGAATGAGTGAAGGATATTCGGTCACTTCATCAATAAAAGGAACTTTGATGTAGAGGCCAGCTTCTGTTCGTGAAGCAACAATCTGACCAAAGCGAGTTACAACTGCTTGCTGATCTTCGCGAACAATGTAGAAGGGAAGTCCCCATATAAGGACGAACAGTACTGCCAGTGCAATGAGTATAAATGAAATTGTTTTCTTAGATTTTCCTGCCATGGTCTACTCCTTAGTTAGATGAAGTAATGTTTTTAACGGGAAGAATGTTATCAAGTTCACCGTCAATAAGTGTTTGTGCTTTATCTGAAGAACCAAAAATTTCTTCCATTGTTTCTAGATACAAACGCTCTCGAGTAATGGCGGGAGCACGACGGTATTCTTCGTAGACTGCATTAAAACGAGCCACATCACCTAAAGCACGGTTAACACGTTCTGCTGCATAACCTTCTGCAATTTGAATCTGACGGTCTGCTTCACCCTGTGCGCGAGGAATTTCTGCATTGTAGCTTTCTTTTCCTTCGTTAATAAAACGGTTCATGTCTTGAATAGCTTTGTTAACATCTTCAAAGGCATCTTGAACTCCCTCTGGGGGAACAATGTTCTGAAGCTTAACTGCAAAAACATCTATGCCCATGCCCAAGTGATCAAACTGATTGTTCATCATTTCAACAGCAAGATTTTCTATGTTGCTTCGTTCTGAACTCATTATTTCAAGAATAGCACGATCTCCTACAAGCGAGTTAATAACAGAACGGCTTATGTCGCGAATGGTCTGCTGTTTTTCTTGTACGCTAAAGAGCCACTGTCTGGGGTTTACAATGCGATACTGAATAATCCATTCGACATCAATAATGTTGAGGTCTCCGGTAAGCATGGTAGATTCACTTACAATATCATTTTGATAAGTGTTGACGGTTCCGCCTTTAAGTGTTTTAAAACCAAACTGTTCTGTTTGAACAACTTTGTTTCCGGGAACAATGTACTTTCTGTCTATTCCAAAAGGCAATTTAAACTGTAGTCCAGGACCTAATGTTTTTTCGTATCTGCCAAATCTGGTTATAACAGCTTGTTCGGTCTGATCGACAACAAAAAAACTCGAAAAGAAAATTGCCAAAAATGCGACAAGTATAACTAAAAGGATGATTGTTGTCGGATTAATGAATTTCTTTACCCTTGCTTTTTTTTCTTCTGTCATAAAAACTCCTCAGTGTAGAATGACGCAACAAGACGCCTTAATTTAAATGTAAGCAAAAAAGCGCAGAAATTCAAGCGAAATTATAAAATCTATGCTATAATGACTTAGAAAGGGAGGACGCTATGGCTTCAGAGAAAAAAACAAAATCTAAAGGAAAAGTTGTATGGTGGATTGTTCGAAAGATTTTGTTCCCTGTTTTAATTGCAGCTCTTCTTGCGGGTGCTGGTTGGTATGCATGGAAAGTGCTTTCTGAGCGTCATGTTCAGAAGTTACACACAACACTTGAAACCCAAGTTCAGAAAGTTGCAGAACTTACCGTTTTGAAAAATACCTTTACCGATGTTGTTTCTGTTAAAGCTACTCGTATTGGCGGATTAGCAAAAGCATATAGCATTGTTAAATACAGAGGCATAATTAGAGTAGGCATTGCTGATGTAACAAAAATTTCTATTGAACTTTCTGAAGACGGAAAGTCTGCTGTGGTTCATGTTCCAGCATCTTGTATTTTAGGAAATGATATTGAAACAGAATCGCTTGAAGTTTTTGATGAAAAAAAGAGTGTTTTTGTTCCCATTGGAACTCAAGAGATTTTTGATGAAATTCGACTTGACATGCAAGAAAACGAAGCTCTTATAAAAGCACAGGGTGGTCTTGCCGATGCAGATATTCGAGTTCATGCTCTTATTGAATCAATGGTAAAATCTGCTGGTATAGAAAATGTAAAAGTTCTTACAATGTTCTAATTTACATATTGTGCCAGTTCTTCCCAGCGCGCATAACAGCTTTCAAGACGCTCTCTGTTTTGTTGATACTCTGCACTTGCTTTACTGATAGCATCGAAATCTGTTCCGCTCATAATTTCTTCTAATTCTTTTTGCTTTGCTTCTCGTTTTGCAATTTCAGTTTCCAAAGATTCAAATTCTTTTTGTTCCTTAAAAGTAAGTTTTTTCTTTGCTTCTTGCTTATCTTGTTTTTCTACAACTTTTGTACTGGCACTTTCTTCTGCTTTAAGTAGTTTGCGGTAGGCAATATAGTCGCTACACTTTCCAACGTAACCACTGACTCTTCCGTCGTCTTCAAGAATAAAAAGTGTGTCGGCAATTTTATCCATAAAGTAACGGTCGTGACTAACGATTAACAGACAGCCTTTAAATCCCAACAAAAACTGTTCCAAAATGTTCATGGTAAAAATGTCGAAGTCGTTGGTTGGTTCGTCAAGAATAATAAAGTTTGGATTTTGCATAAGCAGTCTAACTAAGAGTAGCCGTTTCCGTTCACCACCGCTTAAAGTGCTTACGGGCGAGTACTGAATTTTTCCTTCGAAGCCAAACTGTTCCAAAAATTGAGAAGCACTCAGTGTTGAACCATCGTTCATGTGCATAACTTCTGCAGCTTCCTGTATGTATTCAAGAACAGTAAGCGATGTGTCTTTAAGTACAGGATTTTGTTCGTAGTAAGCAATGGCTGTGTTTATGCCACACACAATGCTTCCTGAGTCTGGCTGAATTTTTTGTGCAATAATGTTAAGCAGTGTTGTTTTTCCAGAACCGTTGTCTCCAAAAATGCCTATTCGTTCACCTTTGTTGAATGTGTAAGAAAATGAATTGAGTACGGGAGCGTTTTTTGTTTTAGAAGCAAATCCTTTGGGGAAATTTTTTGTTACTGAATGAAGTTCAAGAATTTTTCCTCCCAAGCGTCTGCCTGCAACTTCAAAAGTAAATCCTTTATCTGCTGAAAATTTTTCTCTATTGATAAGAGCCTTGTCGTGCTGAATACGAGCTTTTGCTTTTGTTCCGCGAGCACAAGGACCACGCATAAGCCAGTCTCTTTCAAAACGTAAAACACTTTCTATGCGGCGTTCGGTATTGGCTTCTATTTCTGCTTCGATTTCTTTTTTTTCAAGATAGGTTGAATAGTTACCTACATACAATTTGACTTTTCCGCGAAAGAGTTCGTAAATGTGATTGCAAACTGCATCAAGAAAGTAGCGGTCGTGTGTTACCATAAGAACACTTCGCTCTGTTGAAACTAAATAGTCTTGGAGCCATGCAATTGTGTTAATGTCTAAATGGTTTGTTGGTTCGTCAAGCAGTAAGAGTTTTGTGTCTTCAACAAGAACTTGTGCTAAAGCAACTTTTTTTAACATGCCTCCTGAAAGTTGGCCCATGCGTCTGTCCATGTCTTGTATGCCTAACTCTGAAAGAATTGATGCAACTTGTGTTTCGTAATTCCACAAATCTTTTTGTTCCATAAGAGCTGAAATTGCATCGAAGCGTTTTTGCAAGGTGTCAGTAATGCCGTTTTGCATAAGGTCACAAATTTCTTCGTACTGACGAATGAGCGAAAGTTTTGGTGAATCTGATTTGAAGATGTGTTGGCGGATTGTGTCTTCTGCGTTAAAGCTTATGTCTTGCGGTAAAAAAGAAACACCTGCTTCTTTATTTATAACAACACTTCCTTCGTCTGGAGAAAGCACTCCTGCTATGGTATTGAGCAGTGTAGATTTTCCTGTTCCGTTACGACCAATGAGTGCAACTTTGTCTCCTGCATCAAGTCCAAAAGTTACGCCAGAAAACAAAGGCTTTTCCCGTCCAATGCGTGAAAGATTATTGACAGACAAAAGATTCATGCTCTTAGTGTAGCATAGAACGTCAATGTGTTCTACTTTACATTTACAACAAAATCCAGTACACTCAAAAACCAGTTTGGGGATATAGCTCATCTGGTAGAGCGACAGGTTCGCAATCTGTAGGTGGTCGGTTCGAGTCCGATTATCTCCACAAGACATGATGAGCATGCGGAATAAAATACTACTGCTTCTTCTGATACTTCTCTGTGCAAGTGCTTGTAAGCACGAAACAAATCACTACATTGGAACAAAAAGTCCTTCTGAAAAAAAAGATGTGGGTGATATTGTCTTTTCTGACGGAAGTGCTACTCCTTACACAAAAGAACTTACTCTTACAGACGATCAAAAAAAAGAGGTTCTTGCAGTTATTTTTTACACAGGTCGTGCTTGTTCAAATAAAAATAAAAAACGTACCCTTGGAGTTGGTTTGCATTTTTTGCCCCAACGATGTGCTTGGTCTTTGAGTAGTGCCAATGGTGCGAAGCTTTGTGTTGATTCAATTGTTTGTACGGCTAAGCGGAAGGGAAAGAGGATAACTTTTAAAGGCGATGTTGATGGAAGCGACAACTTTGTTCAACTAGCTTTCTTTTTGCGTGATTCTGATGCTTGTAGTGGTGATGATACTTCACTGTCTGCTTTGTATCCTGCTTTTGACTATGCACAAAAATATGAAGCTTTTTCTTTTAGCGAAGGATGGTATCTTCCTTCTATTGCAGAATTATATGAATTGTTTGCTCATAAGTCTTCGGTGGAAGATGCGCTTTTGTTGTGTGGAGGAACTTCTTTTGCTGACAAGTGGTTTTGGTCTTCAAGCCAGTGTTCGTCTAGCAGACTGAATGCCTATGATCTGAATTTTATAGCAGGCGATTGGAATGAAAACAATAAGTTTTATGAAGAATATGTTTGTGTCATTCGCGAATTCTAACAGTTGAAACATTCAGATAAAAGTCATATACTTTCTTTACTATGGATAAAGATTTTGAAGCATTGGACAGTGTTGTTGGTCGTATTCCTGACTTTCCTAAGCAGGGAGTTTTGTTTTATGACATTACTGGAATTCTGCGTCACCCAGAAGCATTCAAATACTGCATTGACCGCATGGTAGAAATCTATAAGAACAAAAAGATTGATGCCGTAGCAGGAATTGAAAGCCGTGGATTTATCTTTGCTGCTCCCTTTGCCGAACGCATGGGAATCCCTCTTGTTTTAATCCGCAAAAAGGGAAAACTTCCTGGAAAAACGTATAGCTGTAAGTATGCTCTTGAATATGGTAGTGCTGAGGTTGAAGTTCACTGTGCCGACATTCAAAAGGGTCAGAACATTCTTCTTATTGATGATTTAATTGCAACGGGCGGAACACTTAAGGCTGCAAAAAATTTGGTAGAGCAGGGCGGTGCTTGCGTTACCGATGTTTTTGGCGTTATAGGACTTCCTTTCCTTAATTATGAACAGGCACTTTCTCCCCTTACGGTTACTACGCTTATTAACTATAATTCTGAGAAGATGTCTTAAATACCTTTGTGGTATTGATACAATCTGGAAAAAGCGCTATACTCAGCGCATAATCTTTCTATAAAGATAGGAGTTTTTTTATGGCTAATGTTAGAGTTGCTATCAACGGATTTGGTCGCATCGGTCGTTTGGCATTCCGTCAGATGTTCGACGCAGAAGGTTACGATGTAGTAGCCATCAACGATCTTACCAGCCCCAAAATGCTGGCTCACCTCTTGAAGTATGACACCGCTCAGGGTGGATTTGCTGGAAAAATCGGCGAAGGAAAACACACTGTTTCTGCTACCGACGATTCAATCATCGTTGACGGTAAAGAAATCAAAATTTATGCTGAAAAAGATGCAGCTAACTGTCCTTGGGCAGCAAACAAAGTAGACGTTGTTCTTGAATGTACAGGTTTCTACACATCAAAAGAAAAGTCAGAAGCACACATCAAGGCTGGTGCTCGCAAAGTTGTTATTTCAGCTCCTGCTGGAAACGACCTGCCTACAATCGTTTACAATGTAAACCACAAAACTCTTAAGCCCAGCGATACAATCATCTCTGCAGCTTCTTGTACAACTAACTGTCTGGCTCCTATGGCACAGGCACTTAACAACTACGCTCCAATTCAGAGCGGTATCATGAGCACAATCCATGCTTACACTGGTGACCAGATGATTCTTGACGGTCCTCAGCGCAAAGGTGACCTCCGCCGCTCACGCGCAGGTGCACAGAACATTGTTCCTAACTCAACTGGTGCTGCAAAGGCTATCGGTCTTGTTATTCCTGAACTGAACGGAAAACTCATTGGTTCAGCACAGCGTGTTCCTACTCCTACTGGATCAACCACTATTCTGGTTGCTGTAGTAAAGGGAAAGAATATCACTAAGGAAGGAATCAATGCTGCAATGAAGGCAGCTGCAACCGAAAGCTTCGGTTACAACGAAGATGAAATTGTTTCTTCAGACGTAATCGGTATGCGCTATGGTTCACTCTTCGATGCAACCCAGACTATGGTTTCAAAGATCGACGACGACACCTATCAGGTACAGGTTGTTTCTTGGTACGATAACGAGAACTCATACACATCACAGATGGTTCGTACCATTAAATACTTCTCTGAACTGAAATAGTTTAGAACTTTGAAGTTACAAGAGGTCTCC
>OCVV011240126.1_pt1 | contig 17645 bp, 18 predicted proteins | sample 1539721 | NCBI WGS metagenome assembly OCVV01 (sample SAMN02144230, study PRJEB22623) | gut metagenome | biome: sheep rumen | host: Ovis aries | place: New Zealand | reverse complement strand
CGTTTTTGGAAAAAACGTGAGGGTTCGGGACTTGATGAAAATATGGAATACAATCAGCCTGTAATCAGATGGAGCAATTAACAATAGTTCTATTCCAGTTTTATTGACGATAATTTTTTTGTACACCTGAACAATCATTGAAACTATTCCTCATGAGGAATATACTATTAATAGTGTTTATTGTATATAAAGCGACACTTTTTATCACAAAAAGGAGACTATAGTGGAATACGTATCAACTACAGAAATAGCTAAAAAATGGAATATTTCACGTAGAAGAGTAACTACACTTTGCAGAGAAGGTCGAATAAAAGGGGCTATTTTTACGGCTAATACTTGGATTGTGCCTGAAGATGCAAAAAAACCAGAAGACCCAAGAAAGGCAAAAGCTAACAACTAACTAATGTTACTTGTTAGTCCCACTAATAGGACAATTGGGCTTGATTTTTCAGAATATGATATTTGGTGGTTGAATATCGAATATTACAGACGTGTATTAGATTGTATTCGATAGACATTTTTTCACCAGATAAATCAAAAGTTGTCGCGTAAAGGGAATGAATGGTGTGGAGTTGTTAATTGATAGTTTAATGTGGAAATTTTTTGAATAAAAAGGAGAAAGTGTATGTTACGAATTAATTTTGGAAGCCTTCCAGATGAAATTTATAATACAGAGATGTTTTATGAGAATCAATACGATAGAAATTGGGTAATGGACGATTTTGCCAAAGAAATAATTAAAGATATTGATTCATCAGAAGTAATTGGTCCAGATTTAATAAAAAACGATATATTTGGTTCTTTTTCTTCTACAGATCTATCAGCTGGAGTAAAGACTTTATTGTTGATTAAAAATATGCCAAATAAGGTTTTTAATATATCCAATTGTGGCGATAACTGCGCTAAATATTTATTGAAATTAGCACAAGACAGAGATATAAAAGTAACCTTACATCATGCTATGGATTTTGGAAACAACTTTTCTGTAAAAGTTATTAATGAAGGTAAAAGAAAAGAGATAAATGATGCCACAGAGTTTCTTATGCTTGCTCATCGCTATTTGAAGGGGGAGTAAAAGATGAAGGGTAAAATATCATTTTCTATAAAAAATAGACAAATTGCTTTCAAATTTGATTTGGAAAGAAATGTTACCATAATAACTGGAGATAGTGGAACAGGAAAAACAAAGCTGGTTAATATGGTAAAGAATTACTCCAGAGAAGGTAAGGCAAGCGGCATTACACTTAAGTGTGATAAGCCATGTATTGTTTTAGATGATAATAATTGGGATATCATCTTGGAAAGGACAAACAATAGTATAGTATTTGTTGAAGAAAGTACTAATTTTTTAAATAAACACGAATTCGCAAGAGCTATATTAAATACGGATAATTATTATGTCTTTGTTACTAGAGAGCCATTGCCAGAAATACCGTATAGTATTGACGCAATAAAAAAGATTATAAAAAATGACAGAAGACCTAAAATAGAAAAACTCTATAACAAAGTATCAGTAAAAGATATTTCAAGTTTTCCGTATGATTTAATAATTGTTGAGGATTCAAAATCAGGATTTCAGTTCTTCACAAAGGCTTCAGGGAAATGGAATGTTAACTGCGAAACGTCTAACGGAAAGAGTAATATTTTACCTATGTTAAACAGACGTAAAGAAAGTAAAATACTTGTTGTTGCAGATGCAGCAGCACTGGGGTCTGAGATTCAAGAGTTGATGCGATTTAAGTCGTTGAGTAAAAAGAAAATAGATTTTTTCCTGCCTGAAAGTTTTGAGTGGCTAATTTTGAAATCAGCTATCTTTAATAGTAATTCAAATGTAAATACGATTTTGAAAAATCCGATTGACCATATTGAAAGCAAAGAATACTTTAGTTGGGAAAGATTCTTTACATATTTATTAGTGGAAGAAAGTAAAAATAGGGAAAAATTAAGATATCCAAAAAGCAAAGGCAAATTACCTTCAGGGTATTTAACAGATGCCAATATTGATAATATTTTAAATGCTATGAATGAATAGTTGGGGCATAATATAAGCATGAATGCAGGTGCTTCTCATATATATTAGGTAATTGACAAGTGACCGACCGGTAACTATAATAAGGTTATCGAGCGGTCACTTTTTAATTGCCCTAGTAAAAAGATGAGTGAAGTAAGATATGGATAATAAAAAGGAAAGAAAAAAGAGTAAGAAAAAAATGATAGCAGTATGCATATTAGGATTTGTTGTTTTAGCTCTTGCCGTAGATTTTATTGTGGTTCGAAAAATAGCTCTGGACAGATTTGCTACCTATAAAGCTAAGGCAAAGACTGTAAATACTTCCTATGGAAAAATCAGCTATATAGACGAAGGAGAGGGAGAGTCTTTTCTTGTATTTCATGGAATCACAGGAGGCTATGATCATGGTTTTGATGTGCTAAGTGGTAGAACCGGTGATTATAGAGTTATAGCACCTTCCAGATTTGGATACCCAGGAAGTGATATACCGAAAGATGCTACAGTGGATATGCAGGTGGAAGCATTTGTGGAATTACTTGATGAATTTGTGGAGAAGAATAAATGAATACTAAAGAAATGATTCTTGAAGAAGCACTTAAACAGTTTTCAGAGAAAGGCTACGATGGAACATCTATGAGTGACATTGCTGCGCCTCTTGGAATATCTAAAGCGGCTTTATATAAGCATTATAAAAGTAAGCAGGAGATTTTCGACAAAATCATAGAAGAGTCAGAAATTAAATATAAGGACCTCTTAGAAAAATTGTCGGTTCACTACATAGATAACAGCAAGAAGCTGAGTAAAAAAGACCTGGATGTATATAGTGCCATCTCTGCAAAAGGACTATGTGAGAATGTTCTGACATTTGTTCGTTTTTCCATGACCGATAAATATTCAAAGCAGGTACGCCGTATGCTGACCATATCACAGTTCCAAAGCAGTGAACTTGGACAAATGTATACAAGACGCTATGTAGAAGTTATGCTTGGATACGATGAAAAGCTGTTAAATCAGCTAATCAAAGGCGGTGTAATAAAAGAGGGAAACCCTAAAACCCTGGCAGCTATGTTCTACGCCCCTGTAATTATGTATATGGGAATATGGGACAGAGAGCCAGAAAGAGCAAAGGAATGTGAGAAATCAATTAAGAATCATGTTGAACAGTTCTTTATGATGACCAGTAACCAGGAATAGTTTTTTGCTTCCCAATCAAGTTAAGACATAATCTCAGATGATTTTTCATAAATAGTTTAAAAAGCAGACATTTTTATGGAACATCTTCTGAGATTTTTTAGTGATATAATTTTATTGTATAAGTCTTAGTATGTTTGATGTGGAAGAGGGGATTTTTTGAAAAGAGATATCGAAGAAAAAATAAAAAAGCTCCTTGCTTTATCAGAAAGTAATAATCCCAATGAGGCTAAAGCAGCTTTACTAAAAGCCCAAGAACTAATGCTAAAATACAATATTTCTGAAATTGATAATAAAGAAGCAGAGATTTGTACTGAAAGTATAAAAATTAACAGAAACAAATTTGCAAATAGAATCTCAGTTCTCATAGCTAACAACTTCCGGACGAAAACATGGGTATCCGCTGATTGCATTAATTATATTGGATTTAGAGAAGATGTCTGTGCTTCGAAGTTTTGTTTTGTATATTTAATTGAAGAGTCTGCAAGATGTTTTAGTGATTATGTGTATAACCATAAAGAATCATTTGAAGATAAAAACCCCAAGTTTTATCAAAAATATTTATATAGACAATGGATGGAGGGCTTTTTAAGCGGTCTCGAGGAAGCCTTTGAAAGCAGAAAATCTGATTTGGAATATCAGATAATGCTTATAACTCCCGAAGAGGTATTAAGAGAATACAATAAATTGTCTTTACATAGTGTTTCGTTAAGAGCAGGGAATAGATTATCTGAAGAGGCTTATGATGCCGGATATGAGAACGGGAAAACAGCATTAGACAAAAGAAGTATTGAGGAAAATTCATAAGACACGACACCAGTATGTCGTTTATCCATAACTCGTATGTTATAAATGGTATGTAACATAGTTAAATGTATATGGAGGATGGTAAATATGGATAAAGAAATATTAAAAGAATTTGCTCTTGACTACATTAGATGCTTGAAAAGAATGCAAAAACATATTGATCCGCTATACGGGGATTTACTTTATGGCAAGATGTATTTTGATGGCTTTATGGTTGATTTAGATAATATATTTGACGACGAATATGAAACGATGAACTTACATAAAAAGATTAATTCTTCTGCCGAGTATGATTATGGTCCTTTGATAGAAGAACTTAAAGATAGGGGAGAAGAGCAGTTTTACGATAAGAATGATAAACCGGTTGCATATATTCATATTCCGGAAACTATATGGGATTTGTTGTATTGGGGATACAGAGATCGCGATAAATCAGGGAAATACCTGGCCACTGCATTTCGCAGGTTTATGAATAAACACAATATGACCTTTGGTTTGACTGGATATGGCAGAAATGCAATCCTAGTTTACTACATAGGAGAAGAGTGATGGTTAAAATAAAAATCCACAGAGGCTCCCACCAAATAGGTGGGAGCATTACAGAAATTTATACAGAGAATACACATATCTTCGTAGATTTCGGTTCTGAATTAAATGCTGATCCAGATAGTTCTACCGACGCAAAAATGATAGATATGATAAATGAAGCTCCTTGTGACGCCATATTGTTTACTCATTATCATGGCGATCATATGGGGCTTTTGGAGTTTGTGCCTGAGAAAGATATAGAGGGGAATAAAATTGAACTTCGAATGGGGAAGGTTACAAGAAAAGTACTTATTAATATTCATAAGACTTTAGTGGGTAATGAAGATAGTGGTAAAGAGTATATTGAGGAACATAAAAGATATCTTGACATACTTAATGATAAGAATAGAACAATTATCTTTAATGATTTGGAACCATTCGTTGTTGGCGATTTCAAGATTACTCCTATAATGGTTGATCATTCTGCTTATGATGCATATATGTTTATCATAGAGTCGGAAGGGAAAGTTATAGTTCATACAGGAGATTTCCGTACGCATGGAAGACTGGGTAATGGATTGTTTGAAAAACTGACAAAATGCTTAGATGGTATTAATGTAGATGCTCTTATTATTGAAGGAACAATGATGAGCAGACTTAATGAAAAAGTAATGACCGAAGGAGAACTGGAGCAAAAAGCTACAGAGTTGCTTCGTAAGCCAGAAAATAAATATGCTTTCCTAATATGTTCGTCTACTAATGTTGAGAGTCTGGCTTCATTTGCCAATGCGGCAATTAATAATCATAAGGCTTTCTATGTGAATTATTATGTTTATGCTCAAATTCAGTTATATAAAGAGTCAATAAAAGATAAACGATTTGAATTTAACAAAACGTATAAGTTTGAGCCAATTAATTGGTATAACCCTAGGCTAAAAATGACTCAACGAGAATATATGGAAGAGAATGGATTCCTGATGCTTATAGGAACTTCTGAATCGTATAAAAAAAGAATAAATCCATTCAGAGAAAAATATGATCCACTGCTTATCTATTCTATGTGGGATGGCTATTTAAATAAAAATGAGACATATTATGATGAAAAACTTGGGGAATTGTATTATGGCTGGGATAAAGATAGAAGACGAAAAGATTTACATACCAGCGGTCATGCGACAGTTGAGGATATAAAGCGAATGATTCAAACTGTTAATCCTCAAAAATATATAATACCTATACATACGGAACACCCGGAAAAGTTTGAGGAATTGGGTATAGGAGAATATAACAGTATCATAATGCATAATATTTTTGATAATGATTGTATGAAGATATGATTCAAATTTTATGTCATAGGATAATAGAATTATTGAAAGGAGTGCTTTTATGGTTGAATGCAATGAACAAAGAATGTTAAGAGAAATTACTGAAGAAATATCTTCTAATATGCCAAAAGATCAGGTTAATTATTCTTTTTGGTGTCCTAAAAGAACAGATAAAGGAGAATTGGGTTATTTATTATATTTTTATGGAGGGGATGTACTACATATTTACATTAGAAATAGCGACAAAAAAATAGGGTTTTCATTAAATGTTCATAAATATGAAAAATATTTTTATGATAGAGCAAACATATATGTAAAAACGTGGGATAAGGTGAAGAATAAAATATCAGTTGTTAAAAGTAATGGATCACCTCTAGATAGATTAGAAAGATTAAAAAGTATTACTAAAGAAGAATGGAAAGTAATGTTTGATGCATATTATTATCGAGCTTATATAAAAAAATCTGATAAAGATAAGCAATATTTAGAAAGGGCAAGAGAAACGGTTATTGCACATAACAATACAGGAAGTGAGAATGATGATATAAAAATAATTGAAATGGAATCTAAAATTCCTGGTGAAGGGAAAAAACCTGATTTAATAGCAGTTAGAAAAGATGGGGAAAAAATTATATTAAGCTATATAGAATATAAATGCACTACTTCAGCAATGAACGGTAATCATAGACCAGTTGATCATTATAACGATATGAAAAAATATCTAAAAACGTATTATGAATTTTATGAGGACTATGATAGATTAATAAACAATCCATGGATAGAATCATTGAAAAATACTGAACGAGAAATGGTATTTCTTTTTTCCCATGTTGGAAATAGAGAAGGCATAGGAATGACTGCTCAAAAGGCATACAATGGATTAATGGAAGTTAAGAAAAAAGTTAACGAAGATTTTAAAGACAAAATGCAATATGACAGAATGATGTCAAAAATCAAAGTTGCTATTATTGATGATGAAAAAAGCTTGATAAAAAATTCAGATATAAAATCACTTGATGATGCACTTAAAAATCTTAAAACTATTTTTCCTTCAATAAAATAATTAATCAAAAGGACTTCGAAAGAAGTCCTTTTTTAATACGACTACAAATTGTCGTTTTCAAAATATCCATATGATACATTGAAAACAACAAAAGGAGGTCGCATATATGAACAACAAAAAGAGAAAAGGAGATTTAATAGAACTACATTGCCATACAAAGATGTCCGCGAAGAAAGGTCTTATCGATGCAGGAGACCTTGTAAAGTATGCATATGAAAAAGGGTATAAAGCAATAGCGATTACTGATTGTGATAGCGTTCAGGCTTTCCCGGAGGCATACAAAACATGGAAGGAATTATGGAATCAGCATGTTCAAAAATGTAAGCAGGATGGAGTAGAAGCCAAGAAAGAAGATTTCCTTAAGATAATTTACGGTATGGAAGGAAATCTTATAGATGAAAATGGAGATATTTATTCAGTTTTAATACTGGTTAGGAATCAAATAGGGCTAAGCAATTTATATAAGTTAATTAGTTATTCACTATCTGATCATTTTGTTGATGGAAAAGCGCTTCTTCCTAAGAAACTGATTAATGAATATCGTGATGGATTGCTAATTGGAACATGTTGTGATGGTGGCGAAGTTTTCAAAACCATTTGTTCATCTCAAACAAAGCATGAATCCATAATAGATATAGATTATATAAGTAGAATAAGAAATATAATCGAGTTTTATGATTTTCTGGAAATAGTTTCGTTTGAGAGAACATCGGCTAATGATTTTTGCCTTGAAAGATATATGTACTTTGCTTCCATGAAGATTAATACAAGACCTATGGTAGTGACATCAGATGCTTATTATTTAGAACCGGATGATAAAGATTGTTGGGATATACAGACTTTTAATGAGGTAAATGTTGACCGCCCAAGACACTTGCAAAAGTATGATGACGATTGCTTAAAGTATTTTCAAAGATGGCATAGTTCTATGCCAAAGGAATTTAAATCATTTCCAAATAAAATAATAAAAGACAGAGACTATATAGCAAATCAAATCGAGGAAGTTATACCTATTGTAGAAGAAAGATTATGGCCAAAGTATCCTAATGCTGAAAAAGAATTAGATAATATCTGCCGTAAAAGAGCAAAAGAAATCTTCGGCAAAAAACTTAATTCAGAAGTGAAAGAAAGACTGCAAAGGGAACTTGATGCAGTTAATAAAAATGGGTATGCCGGATTATATCTTATGTGGAAAAAACTGGTTGAGAAGTCACATGAGAAAGGATATCCGACTATAAGCCGAGGTTCAGCCGCATCCTCGCTAATCGCGTATCTTTGTGGAATAACGGATATTAATCCTTTGTCCGAAAAAAATGGTGGATATAACATTCCAGAAGAAATACTTATGGGTATCAATCTTAATAAGATACCTGATATAAACATAAATTTTGCTGATGAAATACGGTATGATATTCAGGATTATGTATGGGACTTGCCGGGAGTGTATGCTGCATGCGTATGTAGTACTATAGCCAGATATACAGATTATAGTTTAAAAAGGAAAATAAGTGAGTATAAAATGAAAAAGTCGAATTCACTTTATAATTCATTAAATTCAAGAAAAATAATCAAAAAACTTCTGGGTGTAAAAATAAATGATGGAGTTTATTCGGGAGGAATAATGGCATTGCCTGAACAAGTTGATATTTATAGTATTACACCATTTTTGGAAAGATATAATGGACGCGGTGGTTATGATTATATTACACATCATGAATATCATTATCTGGAAGACTCGCTCTTGAAATTTGATATCCTTAGCTTTAGATATTTGGATAGGCTTCATTTCCTTTTGAATAAAACCGGAATTAAACTTGAGGAAATTCCACTAGACGATATGAAAGTTATTAAGAAATTAAACAATAAAAGGATAAAAGAAATAAACGATTTCCCTGAATTTGGATATGAAGAAACGCGAAAAATAGTATTTGAAACGAATCCGAATTGTTTTAATGATTATGTAAAAATCTGCGGGTTAGGTCATGGTACGGATGTTTGGAAAGATAATCAGGATATTTTGATAAAAAACAGAACAATAACTCTTTCGGAATGTATTTCATCCAGAGATGACATCATGCTTTTTCTTATGGATAAAGGACTAAGCAGAAAAGACGCCTATTACATTATGAAATCAGTCTATATGGGGAAAGGATTAAAAAAGAATCATGAAGAAATGATGAAAGAAAAAAATGTCCCGGATTGGTATATTGATGTATGCGACAAAATAAAGTATCTATTCCCTAAGGCACATGCTATATCTTATACAAAAATGGCATTTCATTTGGCTTATTTTCTCGTATACTTTCCAAAGGAATATAAACTAGCATTGAGTTTATACTAGTATTCAGAGTCTTCTTCGAATATAAAAGCTTTAAATTTACGGCTATAGTATATTTCAAAACCAGCCTTGTTTATTTCTTCAAAATCACGCTGCCTTGTGCGTTCATTACTATCAGGAAAAAGATTATAATATTCTTTTTTCAAATCATAAAAATTCAACCTGGGGATATAGAAGTCACGCATCATCTCTATATCCTCAGGAGTATTTTCTTTCGGATTTTCTTTGGCATCTTCAAGATACTCATTGAAATATCTTACTCCGTCTTTATATTCTTCCAAATCACGTGAAGGTGTTTTAGATAGAGTAACTACCAGAGTGCCGATACGGTATAAACGATTTAAATGCTGCATGCGGCGTGTAGCTATTTCTTTAGGTTCTAATGTTTTATCACTTAAAATATATCTATTAGAAACTTTATCGTATTTTAGGTTGATTAGACCACTATCACGAAAGTCTTTCAGATCCCTCTGGAGCATACGTCTCGAAATGCCAAAATTATTCATGAGTCCATCTGGACTGATACTTTTATCTTGATCTTCAACTATTATATGAACTTCATTGAACAATTGTAATTGTCTGGACATTTTGGAAAGTTTCTTCATAGTTTTTACCTCAAATAAATTATACGACATACGATTTTAGTGAAGCAATAAAATGTCGATGTTCATAATAAATACCCATTGTGTAAACACTCTAAAGGTGATAATATTTACTCAATGAGTATTTTGCGATAAGGAGTCTACTATGCCAGACGAGAATTTTAGCAACAAAATGAAAGAACTAAGAGAATCCACAGGATTAAACCGCAAGGAATTCTGTGAGAAGTTTGACATTCCTTATAGAACCATGACGGAGTGGGAACTAGGACATAGGAATGCCCCACCGTATGTGCTGAGACTATTGTCATACTATGTAAGTATGCAGAAAATGTTGAATGAAAAGAAGTAAATATAATTAACAGTAAAAAAATGCGTCTTGTTGCAATTATTGTGTGATTAAAAAGTGCAATTATGATAATAAAAGTGCAAATATTGCACTTTTATTGACATAAAGGTGCAAATATTGCATACTCTATATAAGGGAGGTGCAATATGAGCACAATAAAAGATTTAAGAATAGAAAAGAAAATGACTCAACTTCAAGTGGCCGAAATAGTTGGCATTTCTTTAAGATCATACAAATCATATGAAAATGATGAGGATAAGATTGGAACATTAAAATATAACTATATTCTCGATAAGCTTAAGGATATAAATCCAATTGATGAGGAACATGGCATTTTAGATTTGGAGTTTATTAAAGAAAAATGTAGTAGTGTTTTTCTTGAGTATTCAGTTCATTATTGTGTCTTATTTGGTTCATACGCAAAAGGAAAAGCTAAGGAAACTAGCGATGTGGATTTGCTTATATCGGCGGATATAAAGGGGTTAAAGTTTTATGGGATGGTTGAAAATCTTAGGAATGTGCTTCATAAGAAGGTAGATGTTTTGACTCTTGATCAACTGAGGGACAATCTTGAACTTACAGGTGAGATTCTAAAGGACGGAATTAGGATATATGGATAATCTTAAAAATGATGATTATTATTTAAACAAAATAAGAACAGATATTGAGTTTATTAATGTTCATATGAAAGATGTGGATCTACAAGATTTAAATGATAATGAAGTTTTGCTTGATTCGATGCTATTTAGAATGGTCCAGATCTCAGAAAATGCAAAACGGCTTTCTGATGAATACAAAGAAAGCAAAGCATATCTTCCTTGGAATGAATTAGCAGGACTCAGAAACCGTATCGTACACGATTATGGCAGTGTTGATTTAAAAATTGTATTCGAAACACTCAAATATGATATTCCAGAACTGATAGAACAACTGGGGTAAATGCGAACAAACATTGAAGAATAAGCATTGTTTTTTGTATAATAGAGTAGTAAAAGGGGTAATTGGTTGATAGGTAGTATATCAATCAAGGAGGGAACTAGAGTATGAAAAAAGCAATCGCTATATTATTAATTATCTGTACTACTTTTTCTATGGCTGCCTGCGGTAGTAAGAAATCTGAGAAACAAGCTGAAGGCTTCGTTCCTTCACTTGATACGGATACTGCATGCACCATCTCTGTGGTTGGAAGCTACGATAACTTCGAAGCTCTTGAAGAAGAATTCGACCGATTCAACGAAATATATCCTAATGTTCAATTAAGCTATAAAAAATTAGACGACTATAATAACGTACTTGCTACAGTTTTAGATGGTGAAGATAAGCCTAATATTTTCTTCTCCTATACATGGATGATTGGCAATGAGAAGTACGATTCTGTAATTGCTCATGCTGAAGATTTATCTGATTCTAATTTAAACCTAGATCTTAGCTGCATTCGTCCTGGTCTTGTTAATCATGATTCTGAAGGCCATGTGAAGATGCTTCCTGTTTTCTCTAGAAGTTATGGAATGTTAATAAATGAGGATTTGTTTAAAAAAGAAGGATTAGAAGTTCCTACTACATGGAATGAACTTATGGATGTATGCCAGGAGTTCCATAATAAAGGCTACGCTAGTCCTATGATGGGCTACAGCTTAGATTCTTCCAGCTGTTTTATGTACACTCTTGCTTACCCTAGATTTGTAGTAACACTTTCTGAAAATCCAGATGCCCTTACCCTTGCTAATAATCTTGATCCAAGTGCTGGAGAGTATATGCGTCCAGCTCTGGAAATTGTTGAAGAGTTAGTTAAAAATGACTGCATAAATCTTAATGAGTGCAACAAAATTGAGGACAACTATACAGAGGTAATTCTCAGGTTCTTCGAAGGTGATGTACCTATGATGATATGTGCAGGTGATACAGTATCAGGTACAAGAAAAAGAGAAAGTCAGTCCGAAGCATACACCAATGCTCCTTTTAGTTACTCATTTGCACCTATTCCTTTAACTGATGAGGGAGGTTATTTTATAGACTCTCCTTCTATAGAATTTTCAGTAAATAAAGACTGCGATAATCTTGATATGACAAACGAGTTTATGAGATTCCTGGTTACTAACAAGGAACTTAGCAATATGGCTTCAGAGAAGCGTCTGATTACACCTACTACAGATTTATCTATAGATTCGGTTTATGCTCCTTTCAGTCAGGTACCAGAAAATCGTACAATATCTCCAGAGGCTCTTGGTATTACAGATTCTCTTACAGTACAGATAAGATATGCGGCGTATGGCGTAGGAACAGGAGATTTAACTGTTGATGATGCCATCGCTAAGTACGGAACTTTTGAGTAAGGAAGCTTGGAGGTAGTACTGTGAAAAAAGCTTTGGTTATTTTTCCTAATCTAATAATTATTGGATTTATATTGTTATTTACCCTTCAGTATGCCTATTTAAAAGTGGAAGAGAATAATCAAAATGTCTTAGATACATATGAAAAAACAACCCTTACAGTAGGTCAGATTATTAGTAACTATCTGGAAGATGAGCAGCATCTCTGCGATATCTGGTCCAACTATGTCAATAGATCAGCAGAAGCTGGTACTCCTATGACTGCTGAGGAAGCAATCTCATATATTAGAAAAGCTAAGATATCTCCTGAGATATCTGGCCATCTAATTTACATGGAAGATTCAGAACTTTCAGGCATTTCTACGTCTGCAAATCCTAATTCTCCTGAGGATTATTCTATTTCTTATAAAAATATAGATATCTTTGACAATCTAAACAGCGTAAGTGACGAAGACGGTGTTGTTAATCTTACCAGGGCTTACACCAATCCTATGAATGGAGTCCAGTCTATTGCTTTCATGAACCATGTTAAGGTTCTGGATCCTAGTACTGGGGAACTAAAAACTGGTCTCTTAATGAGGGTAGTTCCTATAAGTATGTTGGAGCAGAAGCTTGTATTCTTAACAGGAGAATATGAGAGCATAGAGGTAAATCTTGTTGATAAAGATGGTGACTATGTCATTCATGGTAAATCCTTAAAAAACAGCAACTTCTTTGAATATTACAAATCTTATAATAATGTTTCAAAAGAAGAATTAGATAAATTCAAAGAGAAAATAATTGGGGGCCTTGGTTCCACTACAATTAAAAACTCAAAGGGAGAGGACTGTAAGATAGCATATACTCCTCTTGAATTGCTAAATGACTGGTATCTGATATCTTATATCCCAGAGGATGATCTGCTTGAAGAACGTCCTGTTGACTGGCTACTTATTGGAGTTGTTGGAGTTGGACTTGGTGCCCTTCTAATTTTCAACTTTATTATACTTATGAACTACAATCGTAAGCTTTCAGAGGCTGCACACGAAGCAAATAAGGCTAGTGAAGCCAAGTCATACTTCTTATCTACTATGTCCCACGATATTCGTACCCCTATGAATGCAATTCTTGGACTAAATGAGATGGTACTTCGAGACAGTCACGACGAGACAGTAACTGGTTATTCTGAGAACATCAAGGCAGCAGGAAATACCCTTTTAGGACTAATTAACGATATTCTGGACTTTTCTAAGATTGAGGCTGGAAAGATGGAGATTGTTAATGTGGATTACAACTTCGTATCTGCTCTAAATGATCTTGTTAATATGGTTCAGAATAAGGCAAAAGAAAAGGGGCTGGCATTTAACATGGATATAGACAGGGAGATTCCTTCTGTACTTCATGGAGATGAGATTAGAATCAAACAGGTAATCACCAATATCCTTTCCAATGCTGTTAAATATACAAAAGAAGGCAGCATAACATTTTCAATAGGATATGAAAAGATTCTAGAAAAGCCAGATTCTATTAACTTAAAGGTTAGTGTTAAGGATACTGGTATAGGTATTAAACCAGAAGATATGAAGAGGCTCTTTAAAGCCTTCGAACGCATAGAGGAAAAGAGAAATCGTAGCATCGAAGGTACCGGTCTTGGTATGTCCATAGCTCAAAGCTTCCTGGTTATGATGGGAAGTCAGCTTAATGTAGAGAGTGTTTACGGAGAAGGTTCAGTATTTTCTTTTGATCTTGAACAGAAGGTTATTAACTGGGACCCAGTTGGAGACTACGAAGAAGCCTTTAAACGTTCACTTAGTGAACGAAGTAACTACCGTGAGAAGTTTACTGCACCTCATGCCAAGGTACTTGTAGTAGATGATATAGCAGTTAACCTTACTGTATTTGTAAGTCTATTAAAGCGTACCAAGATGCAGATAGATACTGCTGAAAGCGGTGATGAAGCTATTCAGAGTTATAAAAACAAGCATTATGATGTAATTTTCTTAGATCATATGATGCCTATCAAGGATGGTATCGAGACTCTTACAGAGATGCGTGGCATAAAGGGTACACCTAATGATGACACTCCAGTTATCTGCCTTACAGCCAATGCTATCTCAGGTATGCGCGAGATGTATATCCATGCCGGTTTTAATGACTATATTACAAAGCCAATTAATCCTGACAGGCTGGAGGCTATGCTTCTTAAGTATCTGCCTAAGGGAAAGATTGCTCCTGCATCAGATGATGATGAAGGTGAAGATTATCAGCTTCCTGACTTTATCTTCCATCTTGATGAGATTGATGTTGGTTCAGGATTAGCCCACTGCGGTAGTGGTGATTCTTATATGGCTACCCTTAAGATGTATCTTGATACAGCAGAGAAGAATGCTTGCGATATAGAGAATTACTGGGCTGCAAAAGATATTAAGAATACTACTATTAAAGTCCATGCCCTTAAGAGTACATCTCGAGTTATAGGAGCTCTTAATCTTGGAGAATTTGCTGCAAGACTTGAAAAGGCAGGAGACCAGGGAGATACAGAAACTCTTGATAAAGAGCTTAGCCATCTTGTATCGGATTACAGAAAACTGGCTAAAGATTTGGAACCATTAAACGAAGACCAGGACATGGGTGGAAATGATGACAGGGTTCTTATTACTCCAGAAAAATTAGCTGAAGCCTATAAGGCTATCTCAGAATTTTATGGAAGTTTAGACTTTGACAGTATCGTCCATATAGTTGAATCTTTAAAGGAATACAGGGCTCCTGAAGATGAGGCTACTCGCCTTGACGCGATAATAAAAGCCGTGGATAATTATGATTATGAATTGATACCGGGTATACTTGCCGGAGAAGTAGGATAAATATGACGACAGAGATTACAAGTAAAATACTTATTATAAGCCGTGGAACAGGCTTCATGGTTGATGCACTTGATAACAATCTTAAGAAAGCAGGATTTACAACCGATTTTGCAGAGCCTGCAGTAAAAAGCATCGAAGATGGAAGAGAAGATTGTGACATAGTTCTTTTAATGGCAGATGATTATGTGTATGCCTCTGCTACTGCTCTTGTGTATTTAAAAGATATGGTCTCTGACGATGATATTCCACTTTGCATAATCGGCTATGACCAGGAACTTGCAGAGATTAAGAAGTATATTCCTGAAGACCGTATACATCGCATATTCAAGCGTCCATTTGATGCTAAATATGTAGCTGAGGAATTATCTGCCGTTGCTGAGGTAGCATCTGAGAACAGACTTGGAAAGCGTATCCTTTTAGTGGATGATGATCCAACATTTCTTAAGATGATTCAGGGATGGCTTTCAGATAAGTACCGTATCACAGCAGTTAAATCAGGTATGCAGGCAATTACATATATAGCAAAGCATAAGCCTGATTTAATATTACTTGATTATGATATGCCTATTACTCCAGGCCCTCAGGTCATGGAGATGATACGTAGTGAGTTTGATTCATCAGAAATCCCTATTATCTTCCTGACAGGTAAGTCTGACAGAGAGAGTATTATGCGTGTTATGAAACTTAAGCCACAGGGATATTTGTTAAAGACAATGAGCAGAGACGATATAGTTGCTGCCATCGATAACTTTTTTATAAGTAATAAGTGGGATTATCTTAACTAATATTTTTAAGTATTTAAGGGGAAAAATATGGATGAGAGAGTAGTCGTTGTTGATGATGACGCAATCATACTTAAGCAAGCTAATATGATACTCACAGAAGCTGGCTTTAAGGTTACTTGCTTAAAGAATGGCAAACTCCTAATGGATTACATCAAGGTAAATCCAGTGGATATGCTTTTATTAGATATTAGGATGCCTGAGATGGACGGATTTGAAACTATCCAGGTACTACGAGAATGGGAAAATGCTTGTTCCCATGACCCTGTTCCAGTTATCTTCCTTACAGCTAATGAAGATGCAGATTCTGAGGCTAAGGGACTTACTCTTGGAGCAATGGATTTTATAAGAAAGCCATTTTCTTCGGAGGCACTCAAGATAAGAGTAAGAAATCTTCTTGAGCTTATTATGCTTCAAAGAGACCTTTATCATGAGGTTAAAGTAAAGACTGCAGAGCTTGAGAGTCTCTCATTACATGTTGTACACGCTCTTGCCAAGACAGTAGATGCCAAAGATTCATATACCAACGGTCATTCTGAAAGAGTAGCTGATTATTCAAGAGAAATCGCCAAGAGATACGGCTATGATGAGGACAGGCAGGAAGAAATCTACATGATGGGGCTTTTACATGATGTAGGTAAAATTGGCGTGCCTGACCAGGTAATCAATAAACCTGCAAGACTTACAGATGAAGAATTTGCAATGATTAAGCAGCATCCAGCTAAAGGTGCAGAGATATTAAAGACTGTCAGCGAGATGCCAAAACTTGTAACAGGTGCTAGATGGCATCATGAAAGATTTGATGGCAAAGGTTATCCTGACGGATTAAAGGGAGAGGATATTCCTGAAGAAGCAAGAATCATCGCTGTTGCCGATGCATACGATGCCATGACAAGTACCAGAAGTTATCGTGCATTGCTTGCACAGGACATAGTAAAGGGCGAGATAGAAAAATGTATGGGCACTCAGTTTGATCCAAAGTTTGCCAAGATTATGATTGAGATGATAACAGAAGATACTGAGTATACCATGCATGAGTAGTAAAGAATTAGAAAGATGAATAAACAGTCTTGACCCGGCCTTGGGAGCCGGGCCTATTATTTCTCCAAACATAAAACAGGAGGAATAATAAATGAGAGATTTTGCTATTTCACATGATTGAGGATTGGGAATGAGAAATATTGATACCGTAATATTTGATATGGATGGGACTGTTCTGGATACACTTGATGACCTGACGGTCTCCGTGAATTATGTGCTTGAAAAATATGGTATGCCGGGGCATACTCGCGATGAATACAGGAAGTTTTTCGGGAATGGCATACGATATGCTCTTTCTTGTGCCGTTACGGCAGGAACGGGAGAAGGCGTAATTGATGAGATGTTACCGCTTTTTAAAGAGCACTATAATGAGCACTGCCTGGATAGAACAAGGCCTTATGATGGCATATTGGAACTGATGAAGAGACTGAAGGTGAT
>OCVV011360465.1_pt1 | contig 17655 bp, 16 predicted proteins | sample 1539721 | NCBI WGS metagenome assembly OCVV01 (sample SAMN02144230, study PRJEB22623) | gut metagenome | biome: sheep rumen | host: Ovis aries | place: New Zealand | reverse complement strand
ACCCAGCTGTCGGACGAACCGCCGCAGACGACCGGTTCCAGGTCCATGCCCAGGCTGCGGAGCGTGGGCAGGATGCCGGATACGCCCCGGATACGGCTCACGCGGCCGTCTTCCAGGGTGATGTGGACGGTCTTGTAGGAGCGGTCGTGCAGGATAAGGGGCTCGAAGACCATGCATTTGTCGCGGTCGAGCATCGTGAAGACCATATCCAGATGGATGAAGGACTCGGGCGAGGACGGGAGCTGCTGCACGATGATGTGCTTCCTGCCTTCCGGGGCCGTCTCGCAGAAATGACGGGCCAGGGCGTCGATGCCGGCGGCGCTGGTGCGCATGCCGTTGCCGATGACCAGGATATCATTTCGGGCCACCAGCACGTCGCCGCCTTCCATGAACAGCTTGCCCCGCTGCGGGACGCTGTCCTGCAGGTCGATGATGCCACATTCGAACGCGCCGCTGTTGCGGTAGATGGCGTCCATGATCATCGCCTCGCGGGCGCGCACCTGGTTGGCCATCCGGCAGATAAGGGCATTGCCGCCGATGGTGACCGAAGAGTCGCGGGTGAAATAGAAATTATAGAGCGGGAAGAGCGAATAGTAGTCTTCGTTCAGGAAGGCGGTCAGGGTCTCGATCTTGGCAGGAAGGCCTTCGATCAGGGCCTTGACCAGCTGCGGCGTGGACATCGCCATCAGCGTGTCGAAACAGCCGCCGGCCTGCTCGGCGATACAGATTTTCGAGATGAGTTCCTGCCGGCACTGCGGTTTGTCGAGCACCCGGGAGAGCAGGTCGCGCACCTGATAGGTGCGGGCGACCTTGGAGAGTACGCCTTCGATCTGCTCGTATTCCTTACGGGCGATGGAGAGGTTCAGGATATCGCTGTAGAGGGCCCGCTGGGCCATCCGCGGCGTCATGTTTTCCACCTCGGGACCCGGGGTGTGCAGCAGGACGGCGTCGAGCTGTCCGATTTCGGACTGGACGTCGATTTTCAGTTTGGCATTCTTGGTATTGCGCATAGATACTTTCTAGAGATATCGGTCGATCTTGTCTTTCATCGTCAGGTCGGTGACGATGTCCTTGACGGTCTTGTCGTCGCGATGGCAGACCAGCAGCACGTCGCTCATGTCGATGATCATCACATTCTCCAGGCCGCGGGCGACCACCAGTTTCTGGGGATTCTCGCACAGGACGATGGAGTCGGCCACATCATCGACCATCGGCACGCCGCCGCTGATGACGTTGCCTTTTTCATTTTTCGCAACGCGCTCGTACACGGACTCCCAGGTCCCGAGGTCGCTCCAGCCGAAGTCGGAGAGGAAGACCCAGGCTTTCTGCGTCTTCTCCATCACGCCGTAGTCGATCGAGATGGCCGGGCAGTCTTCGTACACGCGGCGGATGAAATCTTTCTCCGCCGGGGTGTAGTACACCTTTTCGCCCCCCTTGAACAGGCTCGTCACCTCGGGCAGGCAACGCTCCAGTTCTTCCTTGATGGCTTTCAGGTTCCAGATGAACATGCCGGAATTCCAGAAAAACTCGCCGGTCTCGAGGAACACTTTGGCCAGGTCGGCATTGGGCTTCTCGGTGAAGGTCTTCACCTGATAGGAGGCGTGGCTGCCGACCCGGTTGGCCGCGGACTTGTTGACCTGGATATAGCCGTAGTTGGTCTCGGGGCGGGTGGGATCGATGCCGATGGTGAAGAGGTTGTCGCTCTTTTCGGCCGTCGAAAGGGCCGCCTGGATCGTATCCTGGAACTGGGCTTCGCCGATGATCAGATGGTCGGACGGGGCGACGATCACCGTGGCATCCGGATTTTTCTTGTAAAGTTTATAGGTCGCGTAGGCGACGCAGGGCGCCGTGTTGCGCTTGTAGGGTTCCAGCAAGATGTTGTCGTCGGACATCTGGGGGAGCTGTTCGTGGACCAGGCCGACATAACGCTCCGCCGTGACGACCAGGATGTTCTCTGCAGGGACAATCTTCGCATAGCGGTCATAGGTCATCTGCAGGAAGGTGCGGCCCACGCCCAGAATGTCGATGAACTGCTTGGGACGGGCCTGGCGGCTCACCGGCCAGAAACGGCTTCCGATGCCGCCCGCCATAATGATGCAATAATGATTATGGTTCATATCCTTGGATCTATGGTTAATCAAAATCTGTGAACGATCGGATAAAAGGCTTCGGGGATGTACTCCACCTGGCTGCGCTCCCCGTCGAGCACGACGGATACCACGTCGAACTGCACTTCCTTGAGGATCTTCCGGCAGGCAACGTAGTGCCGGGCCGCGGCTGCCAGGTTCGCCTGCTTGCGCGGATCGACCTTCTCGAAAGGCCGGATCTGCAGCGGCGGCGTCAGGGTCTTGACTTCCACGAAGTGCAGGCGGTCCGGACTCTCCATCACCAGATCGATTTCCCGGTGGCCGCTGCGCCAGTTCCGGTCCAGCAGGCGCAAACCGCGCTGTTCCAGCGCCCTGAGCGCAAGTTCCTCTCCCCTTCTCCCCGTTTCGTCTTTTTTCAAATCACTCGTTAATAACTGTATAAAGTTTACAAAGATAAGAAAATTTCGACAGAACGCTACATATTTGACAGGGGCCTGAAATAAATTCAAATATATTTGCCGATTATGTATAAATATGCGTACATTTGCCAAATAATCGTATTTTATACAAAATAAATACCCAATCATGAATAATCGACTCGAAATAATCCAAAACATCGTCCGTGAACGAAAGATCCGAAGCCAGGACGAACTGACCCGGCTGCTCGCTGCGCATGGGATAAAGACCACGCAGGCAACCCTTTCACGCGATTTCAAGAAACTCGGCATCACCAAACGGCGGGATGCGCGGGGCGGCTCCTACTACACCCTTCCGGAGCCGGAACGGACGCAGCAGGCGGTCCTGTTCTCCAACAGCCGGGCGGGCGAAAGTATCGTCAGCCTCGATATCTCGGGACAGCTTTGCGTGGTCAAGACGCTGCCGGGCTGCGCCAACATGGCGGGTGCGCTTGTCGATGAGCACGAACATCCGGCCGTGATGGGCACCATCGCCGGCGACGACACCTTGCTGCTGATGCTCCGCAAGGGCTACGCGAAGGTGGATATCCTGGCTTTCCTGGAGGAACTCATTCCGAATCCTTCCGCCCTGCTGATCAATAAAAACGACTGAATATGAATGTGAATGTCTTGGTGGCCGACGACAGTCACCTCCCCTACGCGGAGGCTGTGTGCCACGAATTGTATCTGTCCTCGCTCGGCGACAAAATCGGTATCGCCCAGCGCAGCCCGGACTACATCCGGGACAAGATCCGCTCCGGCAAGGCCGTGATCGCCCTGGCGGAAGACGGGGAACTGGCCGGTTTTTCGTACATTGAATCGTGGGGCGGCAAGAGCTTCGTGGCCAATTCCGGCCTGATCGTCCCCGAGAAATACCGGGCGATGGGCATTGCACGACGCATCAAGGAACAGACCTTCATCCTCTCGCGGAAACTGTTCCCGGCTGCCAAGATCTTCTCGATGACCACCTCGGCCGCCGTGATGCGGATGAACTATGAATTCGGTTTCCGGCCCGTCACCTACGACGAGCTGACCGACGACGTGGACTTCTGGAAAGGCTGTGAAGGCTGCCGGAATTTTCCCGTGCTGCAGGAGCAGAAATACCGGGTCTGCATCTGCACGGGGCTGTTGTATGACCCGGAAGAGCATTTCAACATCCATCAACCGGAGATTCCCGGTCAGGCCGGGAATGACGAATTATGAAAAAAGTAGTGGTAGCCTATAGCGGCGGGCTTGACACCTCGTATGCCGTGATGTACCTGGCCCGGGAGAAAGGGTATGAAGTCCATGCGGTCTCGGCCGATACCGGCGGCTTCTCGAAAGCGCAGCTCAAGGCCAACGAAGAAAACGCCTATAAACTCGGCGCCAAGCACTTCGCCGTGATCGACATCACGCAGGAATACTATGAGAAGAGCCTGCGGTACATGATCTTCGGCAATGTCCTGCGAAACGGGACCTACCCCATCTCCGTCTCGTCGGAACGGCTGTTCCAGGCGATGGCCGTGGCCCGCTATGCGAAGCAGATCGGGGCAGACGCCATCGCCCACGGTTCGACCGGCGCCGGCAACGACCAGGTGCGTTTCGACATGGTGTTCCTGGTGATGTGCCCCGGCGTGGAGATCATCACGCTCACCCGCGACGGCAACCTGACGCGGAAAGAGGAAGTGGACTACCTCAACGCGGGCGGCTTCCAGGCCGATTTCACCAAATTGAAATATTCCTACAACGTCGGTCTCTGGGGCACGTCTATCTGCGGCGGCGAGATTCTCGACTCGCGGCAGGGACTGCCGGAGAGCGCCTATCTCAAACAAGTGCAGAAATCCGGCTCCGAGACGCTGGCCCTCGGCTTCGAAGGCGGCGAACTCGTCTCGGTCAACGGGAAGGCGTATGCCGACCGCGTGGCCGCCATCCAGGCGGTGGAGCGCATCGGCGCAGCCTGGGGCGTAGGCCGGGACATGCACGTAGGCGACACCATTATCGGCCTCAAGGGCCGGGTGGGTTTCGAGGCCGCCGCGCCGATGCTGATCATCGCCGCCCACAAGTTCCTCGAAAAATTCACCCTCTCCAAATGGCAGCAGTACTGGAAGGACCAGGTAGCCACCTGGTACGGAATGTTCCTGCACGAAAGCCAGTACCTGGAGCCGGTGATGCGCGACATCGAGGCGATGCTCGAGAGCAGCCAGCGCTACGTCACGGGCACCGTGACGCTGGAACTGCGTTCCTGCGCCTTCTCGACCGTCGGCGTGGACTCGCCCTACGACCTGCTCAAGTCGAAACTGGGCGAATACGGCGAAACGCAACGCGGTTGGAGCGCCGAGGAAGCCAAAGGCTTCATCAAGCTGCTGGCCAATCCGCTCCGGGTCTTTTACGGATGTCATCCCGACGAACTGCCGCACGATGAATAAGGCCGACTGCATCGATCTGCTGCGGAACCTGGTCCGCATCCCGTCCCCTTCGGGGCAGGAGGACAAGCTTTGCCGGCAGATCAGCGGATGGCTGACGTCGCAGGGACTCCCGCACAGCTGCCCGGGCGGAAACATCGCCGCGGCAGCTGCGCCGCCCGATCCGGGCAGGAAAACCCTGGCGCTGATCGCCCACATGGACACCGTGCCGCCGGCCGCCGGCTACACCCGCAGTCCCTATGATCCCGGCACCGATCCGGCCGTCGTCCGGGGGCTGGGCTCGAACGACGACGGCGGCAGCCTCGTGGCCATGCTGGCCGTCCTGCGGCATTTCGCAGGACGGCCGCTGCCGTTCAACCTACTCCTGCTGCTGGTCCGCGAAGAGGAAACCTCCGGTCCCGACGGCCTGCGCTGGCTGTACGGACCGGACGGACCTTTCAGTCAGCCGGCCGGGTCGCCCGACTGGCTCCCGAGCCCCGACTGGGCCATCGTCGGTGAACCGACCGGGATGCGGGCCGCCACCAGTGAACGCGGCCTGCTGGTGCTCGACGGGGAAGCCGTCGGCGAGAGCGGCCACGCCGCCCGCGGCGACGGGGTCAACGCCCTGTATCTGGCCCTCGACGACATCGCCCGGCTACGCAGCCACCACTTCTCGCGGGTCTCGCCGGAGATGGGGCCAGTCCGCCTGAATGTCACGCAGATCGAAGCCGGCCTGGCGCACAATGTCATTCCCGACCGCTGCCGCTTCGTCGTGGACATCCGGCCGAACGAACTGTATTCACCCGCAGAAATCCGCGACGAGCTGCAGGCGGTCTGCAAAAGCCGCCTGGTGGCCCGCAATCTGCTGCACCGGGCGTCGGCCACGGCCACCGATTCGCCGCTGCGCGCCGCCGTCGCCGCCCTCGGCCTGGAGACCTTCTCCTCGCCGACCTCCTCCGACTGGATGCAGCTGCCCTGCGACGCCGTCAAACTGGGTCCGGGCGACTCCACCCGCTCCCACCACGCCGACGAATACATCCTCGTTGAAGAAATCACGCAGGCAATCGATATTTATAGAGAGTTTATTAATACATTTATACGATATGCATGAACTTGTACAGTTCATGCAAAAAAGAATCATTATGGCAACATTATGGAACAAGGGAACTGAAGCTACGGAGCTCGTGGACCGGTTCACCGTCGGAGACGACCGCACGCTCGACCTGCGACTGGCCGAGAGCGACATCGAAGGCTCCCAGGCCCATATCCGGATGCTCGAAAGCATCGGACTGCTCACGGCTGCCGAGCGGAAAGCCCTGTCCGAAGGGCTTGAACGCATCCTGGTGTCGGTCAAGGCCGGTATCTTCCAGGTCGAAGACGACGTGGAAGACATCCATTCCCAGATCGAGTTGATGCTTACCCGCGAACTGGGCGAACTGGGCAAGAAGATCCACGCCGGACGCTCCCGCAACGACCAGGTCCTCGTGGACCTGAAACTCTACCTGCGCAAAGAGCTGCGGCAAGTGCGGAGCGAGGTGCTCAACCTGTTCCATATCCTGCAGGATCTCAGCGAGAAACACAAAGAGATCCTGCTGCCCGGTTATACACACGGCCAGCTGGCGATGCCCTCTTCGTTCGGCCTGTGGCTGGGCGCCTACGCGGAAGCCCTCGCAGAAGACATGACGCAGCTGGGCGCCGCCTGGAAAGTCACCGACCGCAATCCGCTCGGCTCGGCGGCCGGCTACGGGAGTTCTTTCCCGCTCGACCGGGCGATGACCACACAACTGCTCGGTTTCGCCGAACCCGTTTACAACAGCGTCGCCGCCCAGCTCGGCCGCGGGCGCCTCGAGCGCACCGTCGCCGGTGCCCTCGGCGCCGTCGCCCTGACCCTCAACAAATTTGCAGCCGACTGCATCTTTTATATGAGCCCGAACCAGGGATTCATCCATTTCCCGGACTCCCTGACCACCGGCAGCAGCATCATGCCGCACAAGAAAAATCCCGACGTGTGGGAGATCATCCGTGGACGCTGTGGTCGCATCCTGGCCTGCCCGGGAGAAATCGCGCTGCTGGCCAGCAACCTGCCCCACGGCTATCACCGCGACTACCAGCTGCTCAAGGAGATTCTCTTCCCCGCCATCGACCAGCTGCACGACTGCCTGCAGATGACAGCCTATATGCTGCAGCATCTTCAGGTCAACCCGCAAATCTTCGAGAACCCGCTCTACGAGACCCTCTTCACCGTCGAAGAAGTCAACCGCCGGGTCCTTTCCGGAACCCCGTTCCGGGAGGCCTACCGACAGGTCGGCATCGAAGTGAATGAAGGCAGATTCCACTATGAAGGCCCCGCACCGGCCAGCCTCAAGGCTTCCGACCTGGGACATACCCACCTGGGCAGCCTGGGCAAGCTGTGCACCCGCCAGATCGCGGCTGTCATGGAGGCGGCCGCCGCCTGGTAAAACCCCGCAGAAAGCACCATGAACAAACGCAAGAAAGCCACGCTCCTGCTGCAAGACGGCCGTGAATTCAGCGGCTGGAGTTTCGGCTACGACGGCCCCTCCGAAGGAGAGATCGTATTTTCCACGGCCATGGTCGGCTACCCCGAGAGCCTGACCGACCCTTCCTACAGCGGCCAGATCCTCTGCGTCAGCTATCCGCTGGTGGGCAACTACGGCATCCCCGACGAAGCACCCGACGCCCAGGGCCTGTGCACCCGTTTCGAATCCGAAAAAATCCACGTGCGCGGCCTGGTCATCGCCGACTACAGCGAGAAATACAGCCACTGGGACGCCAGCAAGAGCCTGGAGCAATGGCTGCAGGAACAGCACGTTCCGGGAATCTGCGGCATCGACACCCGCGCCCTGGTGCAGCTGCTCCGCGACGAAGGCGCCCAGCTCGGAGCCATCGTGCCCGCAGGCTCCCCGGCTCCCGCGGCATTCCCCGATCCCAACCTCGAAAACCAGGTGGCAATCGTCAGCTGCCGGGAGGTGATCCGCTACGGCAGCGGCCCCAAGCGGGTCGTCCTGGTGGACTGCGGCGTCAAGCACCAGATCATCCGCTGCCTGCTCAAGCGCGGCATCGAGGTGGTTCGCGTCCCCTGGGACTACGATTTCAATACCCTGGAATGGGACGGACTTTTCGTCTCGAACGGCCCGGGAAACCCGGCCCTGTGCGACATTACGGTCGAACACCTGCGCAAGGCCCTCTCGGGCGACAAACCCGTCTTCGGCATCTGCATGGGCAACCAGTTGCTCAGCCGCGCGGCCGGCGGCACGACCTTCAAGCTCAAATACGGCCACCGCAGCCACAACCAGCCCGTGCGCCTGTGCGGCACCGACCGCTGCTTCATCACCTCCCAGAACCACGGTTTCGCCGTGGATACCGCCACGCTCGGCCCCGAATGGGAACCGATGTTCGTCAACATGAACGACGGTACCAACGAAGGGATCCGTCACAAGACCAAGCCCTTCTTCTCGGCACAGTTCCATCCCGAAGCCTCGAGCGGGCCGGTCGATACGGAATTCCTTTTCGATGAATTCATCTCCAAACTCTGACATCATGCTGGACAAAACCATACAGAAAGTGCTGCTGCTGGGCTCTGGCGCCCTGAAAATCGGCGAGGCGGGCGAATTCGACTACAGCGGCTCCCAGGCCCTGAAAGCCCTTCGCGAAGAAGGCATTCAGACCGTGCTGATCAACCCCAACATCGCCACCGTGCAGACCTCCGAAGGCATCGCCGACAAGATCTATTTCCTGCCTGTGACGCCCGTATTTGTCGAAAAGGTCATCGAGAAAGAAAAACCGCAGGGCATCTTCCTCTCTTTCGGCGGGCAGACCGCCCTCAACTGCGGCGTGGAACTGTACCGGAGCGGCGTGCTGGCGCGGCACGGCGTCCGCGTGCTGGGGACGCCCGTCCAGTCGATCATCGACACCGAAGACCGCGACCGCTTCGTCCGGCGGCTCGACGAGATCGGCGTGAAGACCATCCGCTCGCACGCCGCCGCTTCCGTCACGGAGGCGCTGGATGCGGCCGCGCAGGTGGGCTACCCCGTCATCCTGCGGGCGGCTTATGCGCTGGGCGGACTGGGCTCCGGCTTCTGCGACAATGCGGCCGAGCTCGAGGCGGCGGCCGGGAAGGCCTTCGCCTTCTCGCCGCAGGTGCTGGTGGAGAAATCGCTCAGGGGCTGGAAAGAGATTGAATACGAGGTCGTACGCGACCGCTACGACAACTGCATCACCGTCTGCAACATGGAGAATTTCGACCCGCTGGGTATCCATACGGGCGAGAGCATCGTAGTGGCTCCCTCGCAGACCCTGACCAACGATGAATTCCATTTCCTGCGGCAGAAAGCCATCGACATCGTGCGCCACCTGGGCATCGTCGGCGAATGCAACGTGCAGTATGCCTTCCGTCCCGACGGGGATGACTACCGCATGATCGAAGTCAACGCGCGGCTGAGCCGCTCGTCGGCCCTTGCCTCGAAAGCGACCGGTTATCCGCTGGCTTTCGTGGCGGCCAAACTCGGCCTGGGCTACGGACTTTTCGAACTGAAGAATTCGGTCACACAGACGACCCCCGCCTTTTTCGAACCCGCGCTGGACTACGTGGTGTGCAAGATTCCCCGCTGGGACCTGGCCAAATTCAAGGGCGTCTCGCGGGAGATCGGATCCAGCATGAAAAGCGTCGGCGAGGTGATGGCCATCGGCCGCACCTTCGAAGAAGCCATCCAGAAAGGACTCCGGATGATCGGGCAGGGCGCCAACGGCTTCGTCTGCAACAAACCCTACAAGGTGGAAGACCTCGACTGGGCCCTGTCGCATCCCACCGACACGCGCATCTTCGCCATTGCGGCGGCCTTCGAATCGGGCTACAGCGTGGAGCGCGTCCACGAACTGACCCGCATCGACCGCTGGTTCCTCGACAAACTGTTCGCCCTGGAAACGACCTACCGCGAACTGGAAGCCTGCCCGTCGCTGGCCGCCGTCGGCCGCGATCTTTTCCTGCGGGCCAAACGGCAGGGATTTTCCGACATCCAGATCGCCCGTGTATACAAGCGGCCGGAGGCCGAGGTCCGCGAGCGGCGGCTCACCCTGGGCATCCATCCGTGCATCAAACAGATCGATACGCTGGCCGCCGAATTCCCGGCCCGGACCAACTACCTGTATCTGACCTATAACGGGAGCAAGAACGACATCGTTCCCTCCTACTACGGCTCGCGGACCGTCATCGTCCTGGGTTCCGGCGCCTACCGCATCGGCAGCAGCGTCGAATTCGACTGGTGCGGGGTCAACGCCGTGAATGCCTTCCGGCAGCGGGGCTGGCAGACCGTCATCATCAACTACAACCCGGAGACCGTTTCGACCGACTACGACAGCTGCGACCGGCTCTACTTCGACGAACTCAGCTTCGAGACCGTCCTGGAGATCTGCGCCGTCGAGAAACCATACGGCGTGGTGGTCAGCGTCGGCGGCCAGATCCCCAACAACCTGGCCCTGCCGCTGCAGCGCAGTGGCGTCAACATCCTGGGAACCAACGCCGACGACATCGACCGGGCGGAAGACCGCAACAAGTTCTCTTCGGTGGTTGATGCGCTGGGCATCGACCAGCCGCGCTGGCAGGAGCTGACCACGATGGACGATATCCGGCACTTCATCGACGAAGTCGGCTATCCGGTGCTGGTACGGCCCTCGTATGTCCTCTCGGGGGCGGCGATGAACGTATGCTACAGCGATGAAGACCTGAAGACCTTCCTGGAGATGGCCGTCGAAGTCTCGGCGGAGCATCCGGTGGTCATCAGTTCATTCATCCAGCGCAGCAAGGAGTTCGAATTCGACGCCGTGGCCGACGCCGGCCGGATCGTGGCGCATGCCATCTCCGAGCACATCGAATATGCCGGCGTCCACTCGGGTGACGCCACCATCCAGTTCCCGCCGCAGAAACTCTACTGCGTGACCGCCGCCCGCATCCGGCGCGTGGCCGCCGCCATCGCCGCCGAGCTGCACATTACCGGCCCGTTCAACATCCAGTTCCTGGCTCACCAGGGGCAGGTGAAGGTCATCGAGTGCAACCTGCGGGCCTCCCGGAGTTTCCCCTTCGTGTCGAAAATCCTGAAGTTGAATTTCATCGACCTGGCCGTGCGCTGTATGCTCGGCGAGCACCCGGAGACTTCCGGAATCGACGCCTTCGAACTACCGTATGTCGGCGTGAAAGCCTCGCAGTTCTCCTTCTCCCGCCTGGGCCACGCCGATCCGGTCCTGGGCGTGGATATGGCTTCCACGGGCGAGGTCGGCTGCATCGGCGACAATCTCGACGAGGCCATTCTCAAGGCGATGCTTTCGGTCGGCCACCAGATTCCGCAGCACGCCGTCCTGATCTCATCGGGCAACGCCATCCAGAAAGCCGACCTGCTGCCGGCCTGCCAGATGCTCAGCCAGCAGGGCTTCGACATCTACGCGACAACCGGCACCTGGCGCTATCTGCAGGAAAACGGCGTCCCCGCCCGCCGCACCCGCTTCCCCGACGAAGCGCCGGACGGGCCGGGCGCGGCTGACGGGCCGGGCGCGGACGGGCGCAGAGCTGACGCGCACGCGGTCGGCGGGCCGGCCGACGGCGGTCGCCAGCCGGAGGCCATTCCTTCGGCCGTCGATCTGATCCAGAGCCATCGCGTGGACCTGGTGGTGAACATCCCGAAGAACTTCACCCACGGCGAACTCACCAACGGCTACCGCATCCGCCGGGCCGCCATCGACTTCAACGTTCCGCTAATTACGAACAGCCGCCTGGCCACGGCCTACATCCGTGCCTTCTGCGCCCTCGATCCCGCCACCCTCCCCGTGAAGGCGTGGGACGAGTACCGCTAGCGGCAGCGCCATTCTGCGAACGCCTCCTTATCTGCGACTGCGGTCTGTCGCGACCGCCCCTTCTTGCGCTGCAACGGACACACTTGATTTACAGCCGCTTACACGAGTTGACCCCCTCTGTTTCGGAGGGGGTCAACTTCAGCAACTCGCTGAATAACAGATGCGTCCGTTGCAGCGCAAGAAAGGCAGGATCAGAAGATAAAGCCGAGGCCCAGCGTGGCGTCGAGACGGGAGAAGCCGATCGTGGTCAAACCGGCGGAAATGGCCAGGTGATCGAGATTGAAGATCAAGCCGATGTCGGCGGAAAAGCTGCGGCAGGAGACGTCGGATACTTGCGCCCAGCGGCCGGAGATGTCTTCCCAGTAGAGCGAGCGCTCACCGTAGCCGACACCGGCATAGGCCGTGAGCCACGGCAGCGGATGCAGCAGCAGACCGCCGGCCACGGTCAGGCGGCTGCGTTCGCTGTGACCGGTCGTCCAGATCTGGCCGTATGAGGCCTGCCCGGCCGATGTACAGCTGTAGTCGGCCGTCCGCCAACGGAAATTGCTGTCGAAACGGACATAAAAACCGGCCTTGCGCATGACCCCCAGCATGGCCCCATACGAAAAATCTGGCGCGACGGCCTGTCCCAGCAACAAATACGAAGCACGCTGCTTGACCGGATCAGTCGTCGATACGGCATCTTCCGCAGGCATTGTCCGTGTTTCGACCGGAACTTCCACAATCCGTTCCACCGGAACCTCCACAATCTTATCCACCTGCTCCACGACGCGGACAGTGTCGATCTGCCGGACTTCACGGACCACGAAGACCGTGTCCCGGATGACAACCGTCTGGCCCTGCACCACCTGGACGGGCTGCACCGGCAAGGTTGGCGCCGGGAAAGGCGCTGCCGGAAGATCGGGCAGCATGACGACATTGGCATAACGTTGTTTCATCCGCTCGAAGCGCTTCTGCTGCATGGCGGTCATCCGGCTGCCTTTCACCTGCTGAAGGAGAGCGGTGATGGCATCGGCCTGGGTACGAAGCCGACCGATGGCTTCCGGCTCACCGCTGCGGGCCTCAACCTCAATGTCGCAGAATGCCTGATAAGCGTCAAGAACCTGTTCCCAGCGAAGGCTGTCGCGGGCGGCCTGCGCACGACGCGCAGCCGTATTCTGCGCACCGGCCGTCGTCAGGCAGCCGCATAATAGGATCAGTCCAAGCAAGATTCGCTGCATAGTTTTCAAATATACACAAAAAAATCCGTATATTCGCTTGATTTTTATGGGAGAACCCTCATTTTTCTTCACAGATCCGCCCTGCGGCATGACTTCGGTCAGCGAACTCGAGTGCATTTACCAGTCCGAGTCCGGCCCCAGCATGTTGTTCCGGACGGCCCGCGAAGGGAAATTCCGCGTGCTCAAGGCACTCAAGGAAGAGCACCGCGCAGACCCGTTCTACCAGGGCCTGCTCCGCAAGGAATTCGAGATTGGCTGGGAACTTGACCATCCCGGTATCTGCAAGACCCTCGATTTCCGGGAAGTGGAAGGCCTGGGGCCCTGCATCGAAATGGAATGGGTTGACGGCTGTACGCTTGAAGAACTCTATGCCCACGGCCCCATCGACAAAACGCTGGAGCAGCAATTGTTCAGCGAGATTTGCGATGCATTGTCCTACATCCACAGAAAGCAGGTGTACCACCGCGATTTGAAACCTGAAAACATTCTGGTCACCCTCAAGGGTTCGCACATCAAACTCATCGATTTCGGCCTCTCCGACTCCGACACGCACGCCACCCACAAGGAATCGGCGGGAACGGTGGTCTATGCCGCGCCCGAAGTGCTCCGCGGCGAACCGGCTGATGCGCGAAGCGACATCTTTTCACTGGGGCGCATCCTCTTCGAAGTATCGGACCGCTATACGGGCATCGCGCTCAAATGTATGGACCGCAAAAGAGAAAAGCGCTACGCCTCGGCCGAAGAGGTGAAGGCCGCGCTGCTGCGCCACGGCCGGAGCCGTTGGTTCTGGTGGATCCTGGCGGCCACCGCCCTGGTCGCCTCCGTCCTGGCCGGCGGCTATTTCTTTGCCCGGGGCGGAAAAGCGAAAGAAGCAGCGGCACCGCAGCAGGCCGGTCAAAAGCCGGAGCCCGGCCAGGCTGACCAGGCCGCAAGCATCGACGACCTCTTCGAAGAAGTTTCAAACCAGATCATCGACGCGCAGAAGCGATAAGTTGCATATTTATTAAACTTATTGTATCTTTGCAGAAAAAAAATGAAACACTACGCTTTTCTCAAAGAGCTGCGCTTGTCACGAAGAATGACTCAGGAGCAGGTAGGAATCCTGGCGGGTATGAGCAAATCCCAAATCTCCAGAATGGAGAATGGCCTTTTGGGGAGCCCTGAGACCGTCGACAGGGTATTGGCGGCCCTTGGCTACCAGATGATTGTTGACTTCAAGGATATAAGGCCGCAAGAAGGGACTGGAATCAATCATATTCTCAACCTTTTGAAAGTTTACTATTCCTGCAACAAAGAGCGGCTTGGAATCGAAAAAATTGGTGTATTCGGTAGTTTTGTCCGGGGAGAAGAAACTCCCGACAGCGATATTGATATCGTCGTCGCCCTAAAAGAACCTACACTCTATCGTTATGCAGAGATTGCCGGACAACTCCAACTCATTTTCGGCAGAAAAATCGACTTGGTCTCATTAAAGTCATCCTTACCGGAATCCTTTAAAGAACAATTGGCGAAGGAGGCCCGATATGTATCCTAAGAAAGAACGGGTGAAAGCGCTATTGGTCAGCGCAATTAAAGAGACGGAACTCCTTCTGCAGATGAGCGGTGGCATTCACAAGCCCGATGACTATTTGACATCGCTTACCGGTATGACCGTATATCGTGCCTGTGGCATGAGTCTGCAATTCATCACGGAGTCGCTCGTGAAGATCCGGAACCTCTGCGGACTGGGCCTTTTCAAATGCTACCCCAGCATTCCTTGGAATTCAGTATTTGGAATGCGGAACTTCCTCTCACACGAATATGGCGAAGTAGATGCCGAAGGCATATTCGGCACAATCAAGACCGACATCCCTGACTTGTTATCCGTCATTAAACTTATGCTGTCAGACTTAAATGACAGCAAACTGGATGGCCTGCTGAAAGACTGATCGATCAGGCCTCGACGCGCAACAGCGTCAGGCCGCCGTTGTTGCCGGCGACATAGGCAGGTGTGTATTCCCCGGCGCGGAGAATGCGGGGAATGAAGAGCGGATAGCCTTTCATCAGGTGGGAGACTTCGAAACGGTCGCCCGGCAACAGTTTGGAATTCTCACTGGCCGTCACCTCGAATGCGCCGCCACCCAGGTGCCGGAGCGTAACAATCCGATTGGGATTCCAGCCGATCGTCAGGACGGCATCCGGAGCCAGCTCCGTGCTATAGACCGCCTTATCGGTCAGGAAATTGGAAGCGAATGCCTCGGTGGCCCGGAGGCTGTCACAGAAAGCGCGGAAATCGCGATGCCCGATGAAACGGCACAGGATGTCAAGCGTGTCTTTGCGCGGCGAGGGGTGGCTCGTCACATAGCCCCACAGCCGCTTGAGCGTCGAGGCGCTCAGCAGCTCGCCCGTCTCGTGCTCGATAAACACGGAAAGTGCCTCAAAATCTGTCGAGGTCGCCACCCGGCGCCCATATTGCTTTTCCACCTGGGTGAGGAGGTAGTTCAGTTCGGGAATCGATTTCTTCTTCTGGTCCATACAGGTGCAAAGTTAGGAAAAAGGCGGCGAGGGGGCAAGTTCACAAAGGTTCAAGCAAATCCAACATCCCCGCTACGTTGTCCGGGACCAACCGCCGCGCCATCCTCAAATCCGGCTCTATTTGAGGATGGGAAGATAGTTTTCCCTCGCCGTAGAACTCGAGGACGACATCATACAGGTGGGGATTTCACAGAGCCTGCCCGTACGTTCGATTATCTGCAAAATCAGGAGACTGGCCAGCTCATTCCTCTCTGCCTTGGCCAGGAACTCCTGCAACTTACCACGTCCAAGTACTGCGCCCCGTTTGACCATGCCGTACGCGTCACAATACGACTCGCGTAGGCAGTAGTACATTAAGGGACCAAGATTGTATGGTCTCCTTCCTGGTTCCTCCACTTCTTTGACGGCTTTAAGAACACACGCAGCAAGAATCATTATTTTCAGACACTTGCACAAGTAAATAGGTGCCTCACAAAAGGGCCTTTGATTTCAAAAAGAGTGATGACAGGAGACCCAACCCGCATCGCAACGTACTCATAGGCCGGTAGGGGTGCCAACAAAAAATTTAACAGGGCTACTGATTGTAATGTGTGCTGGTGCTTTACTGTTGGTAACTCATCCATTACGGGAAGGATATTATTGCTTATCATTGTTTTCGCAGAGTGGAACTACCATATGTTAGTGTTTTCCCGGAGACCCTGCCGACCTCTATCCATCCGGCATAGCCAGAATACAAAGAATTCCCTTTTACCCTTCCCGATTCTCTTTTGGTTTCCCCATATGGGCCAAAAGAGACCGCTCCATACCAAGTATCTCCATAGATATCAACAGTGACAGAACTCCGTCCATCGCTCCATATATAAGTACCCTCTATCGAGTTGCTATCAGACACATCCCAAGAGCCAAATAAATTGAAGTCGCCAAATCCATAAGACACTGCCTTAATGGCAAACGGCACCAATAGGATTATGATAAGGGTTGTTAAGACTATTATTATTTTCTTCATACTAATGACTATATCTCCTTTACAATCCTATCAAACACTGAGGTTACCTGACTGATTCGATATTCCTTGAGGGCATCTATCGATTCTTTTGAAAATCCTGCAAGGGAATCAACCTCCGGCTCAATTATCCAAAAAGCAATCCAAATGGCTATAACCATTAGAAGGGCTACACCTAGGTTAAAAACAATATAATAGACAACAAATGTAGTGATGGCCACAATTAGAGTGATACGGGGAAGTTTCAGGGATACTCTTGTTCGTTTCAGAGAATTGTCTACCCGGTCAATATCCGCCTTAATAGCATCTAGACCAAATGCAGTATCTTTATGCTCTGGGCCCTGGCGTTCCGCTATCTTTCTCAAACTTTTAATATTCATACGAGGCCTTTGAAGGTATTTCTTTCATCCATTTCATGAAACGTAGAAGCGGGAAAGCCACCTTCCCGCTTCTTCTCAAGACTTAGCATAAAACTAATAATTATAGTCTCTCATCATCCGATCAACATCTTTCTTTGCCTTGTCGTATGCCTTATTGTATTCCTTTTCTGCCCTATCATAAGCATGATCGACTACAATGTTCGTGTATATTGCCCATCCTCCCCAAAACAGAATTATTGCAGCAATAACACCAAGAATAATGATTAAAAACTTTTTTCTTGATTTTTCCATAACAGATTTATTTAGAATGATAACACCAATACGCTTTACAAATGGCTGGAAAAGAAGGACCAAAATTAAGATTGCCTGCTATCTCGGGGGCAACTAAATTGGGACGAGCATAAGAAGCGCTTTTCCAAGTATCTCTGTCTTCCCTGATATTCTCAATAAAAGACATAGCGTGCGCCCAAGTAGTAGCATCCACCCGAATACTTACCCCGGTGCTGCCAGTAATAGATATCTCGCCATCAGAAAAAAGTGAAACAATTATATAACTTGTCCCACCCATAGTGAAAACAGTCATCCGGTAACGATTTCGCTTTAACCACTTTATTAATTGCTGATAATCAACCGGTTTCAATCTCTTCATTTTAATGGCTTTTTACACTAATGTCCCGTTAAGGGACGTTTAAAAGTCTATAACTATATTATTTTTAACCATATACGCAGTTTTTAGGGTGTACACGATATAAAT
>OCVV011304539.1_pt1 | contig 17667 bp, 30 predicted proteins | sample 1539721 | NCBI WGS metagenome assembly OCVV01 (sample SAMN02144230, study PRJEB22623) | gut metagenome | biome: sheep rumen | host: Ovis aries | place: New Zealand | reverse complement strand
GCTACCCCAGGAATTGGTCGGGATACAACGAGAAGGCTCGTACCGAGTAAACCTAAGTCGAAGGTAAGAATGTTTAACTATTCGTTTTCTAAAACGAAGTACGAAAGAGATGGATTCTCCATTCTCATATAAGGTTGATAGTCCTTTCAAACTAAACTATCAAAGTCGGCACGAAACGTTAACATCACATTAGCCGACTATAAAAAAGAAGAATGGTGATAGTTTCATAGCACGGGTGAAAGTAAACTGGAGATAGCTGGTAGTGTAATTGGTTAGCATCGGCCCGCAAGGGCTAGGGTATTGGTTCGAATCCAATCTGGCTATCCGTGAAGGGTGATGGAACCAGGAAGATAAAGATCATTGGTGTATAGTGTTCGCTTGCGGCAGTCCTCTTCAACGAAAGTCGTGTCGCCATTCTACTGCGGAAGGTAGCTGTCCAATATGTCCTGATGACGTTAAAAGCTGAGCGTATAGCGAAAGACCGACGGGTTGAGTAGCGGCGTAAGGGTTTTCTTATGCTTTCTTTTCCAACAATGCTTTCTAGATAAGCAGCCGCACACTAAACGGTATAAAGAAAGCGCTAAATAATTGGGGTATATGAGTCGCGAGCGAGAAGCAGAACCCCACAGGATGGCAACAGATCCTATTGAATGCTGAAGCTCATGCGAACTCGGTAAGCGAGCTAGGGTGTAAATGGTAGACTCTCCGAGTATATAGTCAGAACAGACAATAAAATCGTTGGGTTCGTGGACATAGGCAAAGAGCTTCCTACCAACTGAATATCAAGGAAGGGGTTTTTCCAAGCGGCAGGTTGCGAGTCCTGAAAAAGTGCGTAAAGGCGCCACCCGCATTTATTTTATGCACATATGGCGGAGTCTGGTCAATCGCAACGGCCTGCAAAGCCGTACAATCGTTAGTTCAAATCTAACTATGTGCTCCATTATGGAGAGTTGGCCGAGTAGGTCGATGGCGCTCGCCTGCTAAGCGAGTATACAGTATTAAGTTGTATCCAGGGTTCGAATCCCTGACTCTCCGCCAGAAAATTTTTATCAAAATATAATAAAATATCTCTATGTTAAACCACCGTTGACATAGAGGCGCTGGCAAGACCCTATGGTGGTACACCTGCAGATAAGGCCTTTCCTAAGATGGAATTGTTGAGAAACCATCGAAGAGAGGAAAGGCCATGAAGGACATGATACTGCAGCTCGTGTCGCAGATGACGCATGAGGAGAAGCTGGAATTGCAAATGGCGCTTGAGAGGGCCATAGCGGACGAGATGCTGCCCGCGCCCGATGGGGACGTGGCCGCGTGCCCTCGGTGCGGTTGCTCCGAGTTCGTCAAGAAGGGGCACGGTCGCAAGGGCGAGCAGCGTTGGCTGTGCCACGGCTGCGGGCGCACGTTCGGGCCGGCCACGCGCGGCCTGCTCGCCAAATCCAAGCTCGACGCCGCGACCTGGCGCGAGTTCTCGCGCTGCATGGTCGACTGCGTGCCATTGCGCGAATGCGCGGAAAGGTGCGGGACGTCGCTCGTGACGGCGTGGTTCATGCGGCACCGGATGTGCGAGGTGATGGCGTCCAGGCTCGCCGCCTTCAGGGTCGAGAAGGGCATGTCGTGCCAGGTCGACGGCACGTTCCTTGACGAGAACCTGTCCGGCAACTGGGACAGGTCGGCTGCTTTCGGGATGCCGAGGAAACCCCACAAGAACGGCAAGGGCGTCAAGGTGCGCGGCATATCCAACCTGAAGGTCTGCATCCTATGCGGCGCCAACGACCTCGGCGACGTGTTCTGCGAGCTATCCAACAGGGGCCGCGCCGCCGGCGAGGACATCGAGAGGGTGCTCGCCGGCAAGATCGCCGAGGGCTCGATCGTTTCGACCGACATGCACAAGTCCTACCCGAAGGTGCTCGAGGGCATGGGCGTCGCCGCGCACAACCGCTACGACGCGGGCGGTTCCGCCGATGGCGACATAAACATGGTGAACGCCCTGCACTCGCGCCTCAAGGAGTTCCTCGAGCCGTTCCACGGCGTGGCGACGCGCAGGCTGCAGCACTACCTCGACTGGTTCTGCTACCGCGAGCAGTTCCGCAAGTCGGATGCCGACAAGCGGGAGGTCACGTTCGCTGACGCCGCAGCGGGGAAATACATGACGAGCAAGAGGGAATACGCGCTCACCCCTCACCCGTTCATGGAGTACTGGGGTGTAAGCGCTATGTCAACGGTGGTTTAACATAGAGTAAAATATTTAAGCTAATTTTTATATATAATAACAAAGTCCAAGATGTTTTCACATTCGCAAATTATGACTTAAAACTGTCCCCAAATGTGAGCCTTATAACAGCAATGTTATTATGGGGATAGCTATATTTTGGCTATCCCCATTTTTTGTATATAAGGCGGAAAGGAGGAATTGTGTATAACATTGGATTTTATGGTGGTAAATTTCTTCCATTCCACAAAGGCCACTTACATTGTATTTTAAGAGCAGCATCACAATGTAATAAATTATATGTTGTTATTATGTACAATGGAAGAGAAGAACTAGAAGCTCTTTCCCAAGAGACTAAGTTTGGTAATAAATACCTCACTCCGCACATTAGAGAATTGGCTATTCGTAAAGAATTAAAACCTTTCTCTAACATCGAAGTTATCATGTATGACACTAAGCCTGCAGATGATAAAGCTGAGCAAGAAGGTAAAGATTTATGGTATTATGAATGTCAAGACATGATAGCATTAATGGGTAAATTTGATGCCGCATATTCAAGTGAACCAAAATATGATATTTTATTTAAACAATATTATCCTTGGGCAGATTCAATTATTTTAGATGAATGCCGCAATGATATTAATATTTCTGGCACTCAATTAAGAAATATGAATATTAAGCAGGCATATCAATATTTACCTAGAAGTTATCAGCAACTAATTAATCGAAAAGTATTATTTGTTGGAACCTGTTCTTGCGGGAAGACTACAACAATACAAAAACTTGCTAAATATTATAACACAAGTTACTCAGAAGAGCAAGGCCGCAAAGTAAGTGAAAATTTTAATATTCATAGCCCAGGTTCAGAATGGTATAATCAATTTGTATGTCAACAGTATATGGCTAATGCTAAAGCTGTTGAAGATGCTAATTTAGTTGCTCTCTTGGATACCGATGCTTTAATTACTAGATTTTATAATGATTTATATGAAGACTCTCCTCTTCCAGCCGCTGAAGCTATTGCCGCAGACAATAAATATGATTTAATATTATTCTTTGAACCAACTGTTCCCTTTGTACATGATGGTATGAGAACTGAAAGAGAAAATGCTCAACGATGGGAATTAAGTTATAAATTAAAAGATACTTTCTTTCAATATTATGATAATATTAAAGTTCTTTCAGGAACTTATGAAGAGAATTATCTAAATGCTATTAAATATATTGATGAAATGTTGGAGGGTTCAAATGAATAATATTTTAAAACAACATGATTGGAATTGGTTTGAGTTAGGATTAATTGGAATTGTTTCTATTATTGGGTTATATTTCTTTGCCGGAACAATTACACCACGAGAATTTGTTTTACCAACAGTAGATTTAGTTGCAGCTTTTTGCGGTATCTGCTCTGTAGTTTTATGTGCTAAAGGTAAAAAAGCAGGATTCATTTTTGGCTTAATTAATGTAATTGGTTATTCTATTATTGCTTTTAATAATTTATATTATGGAGAAGTTTTATTAAATGTATTATTTTATATTCCTATTAATATAATTTCTTATATTACTTGGAGTAAAAATCAATATGAAGATAAAAATGAAGTTATACCTAAAGCTCTTAATTGGAAACAAATACTTATCGGTATAATTATTATTAGCGCCGCAACTATAGGTTTACATTATATCTTACTTTCTCTTGGAGGAGCAATGACCCTTCTAGATGGAACTACAACAATTCTTTCAATCGCAGCTTCTTTATTAATGTGGCGTAGATATGCAGAACAATGGGCTTGTTGGATTATTGTTGATATAATTACTGTAATTATGTGGATTATTGCTGGTGATCCAATTATGATTGCTATGTGGGGAGCATATCTTGTGAATGCTTTCTATGGTTATTATTTATGGCTTAAGAAAAGTAATCATTTTCTTTGGAAGTAAAAACTATTTGACGAATGCTCCTTTTATATGATATAATATATTTATAAGAAAAGGAAAAGGTTAATTAATTGACCCATCCAATAGAAAGGAGTCTTATGTGAAGTAATACAACTGCGGGTAGTTGTGGTTGTGATAATTTTTCTCCTCCTAGTAATATTTATACTACCTCTACAACATATACACCTAACATTACAGTTGATAATGGGTCTATGAAGATAGGTAATATGACTATTGATGAAGATTCTATTACATTTAATACTTCATCTAAAGTTATGATTGATGGAGAAGAAATAAGTGGAGACGATATTGATTTTATCCATAAATTAAAAAATTTAGGGAATTCCGCTTGTGATTGCACTTCGGCAATTCAACATATGATAGATCAACTCACATCAAGTCCCAAATATAATAATAAAATTAAATATAATGAAAAGGAGAGTCAAGGAATGGATCTAATGAAGAATTTCAATTTTGGCCCGTGCGGTGATCGTGCTAAGATTTCACATCTTGGTATTGCGGTACAGAATAGTAATGGTGAATGGGTATCTTATGATAAAGAAAACAACGAAATTGTTAATGTTGATTTAATTAATTTTGGTTGTGATAATTTTGTTTATATGATGCCTGTTGCAATTAAAGATGTAACTGAAGGCGATGCAATTATTCATAATCGTCATGTAATGTTTGTTACAAAGGCAAGAGGGAAGGCTATTTCTGTTATTGATGTAACAGATGGTGAGATTAAGAAAATTCTTCCTACTAAGTCTATATTTGGTTTTGATTTTGTAACTAAGATTGTGAGTCTAATAGATTTTACAGCATCGGCCGCGGATGAAGACAATCCTTTTGGAAACATGCTCCCCTTCCTTCTATTGAATAATGATAATAATAGGAGCAATGATGTTCTCCCTTTAGCCTTTATGCTAATGAACAAGGATGGTCAGGATGGTGGGCTATTCTCTTCTTCTATCTCCTCTACTCAGATGATGCTTATAGCTATGATGATGACAAATGGCAAGAATGGTTGCGACACACAGAATCTTTTACCGCTAATGTTCCTGATGAACGAGAATACAAAGACGGCGACTTCGTAAAAGTTATTTGGAGTAAAAATCATCGTATTGTTAAAGAACCTCGGTTGGATGTATTGAAAGATGCTCCACCTTCTCCGCATGTAGAAGCATGCACTAATACAAAAGGTCGTATTCTTGAAAATGATGATGGTTTTTGGCTTCAATTTATTGATTCGTCAACTATTGCTCATTATATTTGGTTAAGTAAATCTGATTGGGTTATAAAACAGTAGGAGATATATGTTCGCAATTTTTGGTATTATCGTTCTAATCGCAGGTATTATTTGTGCGATCTTTTTTGGTAAAACAGAAACATATGAAGCATGGGGTGAAGAAAGAACAAAACAAATTACACCACCTAAGCTATGGAGTTTAATTCCAATTATTCTTGGTGTCGTTCTTATTTTCGGTTCTTGTATTTATACTCAATCTGTTGGAGAAGTTGTTGTCCTTCGTAATTGGGGTGGTCAGCTAGTTGGGCATGATAGTGAAGCTGGTTTTGGTCTAAAAGCTCCTTGGCAAGAAATTACTCGCTATGATATTCGTAATAACATCCTCTCCTTTATGGGTGAAACAGAAGAAGAGCAATTTGAAGGTGGTTCCGCAAATGGCTCTGGCATTATTGTGAATGATCGTGGTGGTGCAAGAGCCGTTGTAGATGTTCAGGTTAACTATTCACTTGACCCAGAAGCAGCAGAAGATCTTTATATAAATTATGGAACTCAAGAAAACTTTGTAAAAGCTATTTGTGCGGTTGATATTCGTGCAGTTCCACGTCAAGTTGCGGGTCAGTTTGATACAATTACTATTCTAACTGCACGTGAAGAATTTGTTAAAGCTATTTGGGAAGCTCTTGAAACAAAATGGAAACCTTATGGATTGGTTATTGAACAAGTTAATGTTCAACACGTAGAATATCCCGATAATATTAATGAAAGTTATACTAAAGCACAGCAAGCTGAAATTGATAAGCAAACAGCTGAAAATAAAAAGTCTGTTGCTGAAGTTGAAGCACAAACTAAGGTAGTACAAGCACAAGGTGAAGCTGACGCAAATAAAATTCTTAATGATTCACTTACACAAGAAATCATTCAACAGCATTATATTGATGCTCTTAAAGAAATTGGTGCGCAAGGAAATCTCGTAGTTGTCCCAGAAAATTCAACACCAATGGTTAATACTAAATAATTATTAATTTACGCCTGTTAAGGATTATTCCTTGACGGGCGTTTTATTTTTATGATATAATATATTTATAAAAGAAAGGAAATAATTATGGCTCATTGTTTTGTTGAATTTGGTGCTTATGGCGCAATTGGTGATTTTGATATCGAAGGAATGACCAAAGAACAAATACTCGAAGAGATTGAAGAAATTACTCAAGAATTTGTCGCTCAAGAATCTGGTTATATAATTGTTGATAATAAAGAGGATTATTAAAAATGAGCGATATTAATATAAAAGCATTAATTTATACTATTATAACTCTTGTATTAATTCCTTTATTTATTTATGTCGCATTAACGAATGTTATTTTTCTTACGATTATTGAAATAATATTAAGTATTATCATAATTGTAACACTTTTTTATGGATTATATGTATTTTTTGATGAATTTTTTTAAAGGAGATAACAATGCCATATTTAAATGATATTGATATTAATAAACGTTTACATGAACATCTTCTTTACTATATAAATACTTATAACAAAGACTGGTTTGTTCTTTGTCTCCAAGGAAGTCAAAATTATAATATGGCAGATGCGGAGTCTGATATTGATTCTAAAATTCTCGTTATTCCTTCATTAGAAGATATTGTGCTTAACCGCAAACCAATTAGTCATACTCTTGAAATGCCAGATAACCAAGAGCATGTTGATTGTAAAGATGTGCGGGAGTACTTTAAAATTTTCCGCAAGTCAAATATTAATTTTGTTGAAATTTTATTTACTGACTATTTTATTGTAAACAATAAATATTATGATCTTTGGAACAGATTGCGGGAGAATGCGGAAGGATTGGCAAGAATTAATCCTTATGCTGCAGTTTCTTGTATGAAAGGTATGGCGAGTGAAAAACGACATGCCCTGTGTCATGAATACCCAAGCCGCATGCCTTGGATTGAAAAGTTTGGTTATGACCCTAAACAATTATCGCATTTATGCCGTATTAGCTATTTTTTAAAATGGTATGTTGAAGGTAAGCCATATAAAGATTGTATTCATTTTGAGAATAGTTGGATTCGTGATTGGCTTTTAGAGGGTAAACGTACTGGTTGGGGTCTTAATAAAAAAGATGCGGAAGCTAAAGCAGATGAAGTAATGGAAGGTATTATTTATATGGCTGATGATTTCCGCAAAGACCATCCTAATGAAAATGATCCTTTAATGGACTCTCTTTTGGATGAAATTCTTTATGATTTAATTAGTAGGTCTTTAAAAGCAGAATTAGGAGTATAATAAATGAGTGGTAAAAAGTATAAGATTTATCAGAAAGGTCAATTCCTAGGTCATCATTGTGCTACATCTGCAGCACAAGCTATTGAAAAAATGTCTCATACTCTATATGCAACAGTATATAATGTAGATTTTAATGATTATTTTGATGTATATCATGGAAGTGATTATGGTCAAATTTATGTAGGTGAAGATTAAAACTTTTTCTAGACAGGCGTATAATTTATATGCTATAATATATATAAAGAAAGGGAAAGATATTTAATTAGGAGGTTATTATGGGTTTTGATATGATGGCAAGTGTTTATCGCCGCAATAAGGAAACGCAGAAATATGAAAAAATAGCCTTCTATGACAAGAACGGCAAAGAACTTGATAGTGTATTTCCTACTCGTGATGGTATGCTGAATCAACTTCTTGTAGGTTATAATCGTCATGGTTATGATTTTGAAGCTATCGGCGCACGTCGTGGTCTTCCTGAGTGGTATGTCAATCTTCTAAAAGAAGAGCATCCTGATTGGTTTGATGATAGTGATGGATCCTGGCCTTATAACGTAAATGAAGGCACGTATTATGACTATCTTGAACTGCGTGGATGGGCGCAGGGTGATGTTTGTGCTCACAAGGATTGGATGGCTATAGAAGAGCCTGATTATGATTATGATGATAATGTTGCACCTGAGCCACCCATGCGGAATGCTCTAAAAGACTTTATGGCACAAGTAGATACCTACCTGTATGCTTATGGTATCTATTATCCTAAGCCTGGTGAGGTAATCATAGTTTGTGAGCTGAGTTATTAATGATTACTTTAGAAGATACTTATGGCGCACCATACGGTTTAGATGTAAAATATTTTAAGAATTGGGGTGAATTTGAAGCGTATCTTAACAAACATCCTAAAGTACGCTATAGGATTTTAAATGGATACGCAGATTTTTATGTTTCAACCCAAGAGGAAGAAGATAATATGGGAATGAAAAATCTCGTAATTTGCGATTGGCAAACTAAGGGTAATGCTGTGCGGCTGTGGTGCTGTGACCAAGATAAGTATGATGACATTTGGGGTGATGATTGGGACGATCAGCCGTATGAACATAATGCGGGTCGAGTATATGATAAATACGTCGATAAAGTAATTGATATTTATTTTAATTTTGATATTGTCATCCTTGAAGCTGAGAATGATTGGATTTATAACGGTAACTCTCCATTTAGCAAGCAAGATTTTAAAGAAGGCAAAGCTCCAATTTTTATTGCCTATTGGTCACAAAAAAATGACTATTGGGATGGTAGTGAATATCATCTTCTAATAGGAGGTAAGAATAACGATCGTATTCTTAAATTTTATATGGGTGATATGATTAAGCCTATTCTTACTGATAATAAGAAAATTGTTTATTATATTGTTCATGAATAATATTGGAAGGGGCAAGACTTGCGGGTACTTGCCCCATATGAGATACTAAACATACATACCTCCGCGTGGTGTATCTTGGGTTATGCTAAAATGTATGTACCTCTTCTCCCGGAGTTTTGGCAAGTTTCTCCGTTTTTATAGTTATGGTTATAGTGTTTAACTTGCTGAAGATTAGATTGTCTCTTCGCATTGATAGGCCGCAAAAACAGTCTCGTCCAGCGATAAAACGTGAACTGGTGGTATATGCTTATTCCCGAAAACTAAGCAACCTAGTATATTATCGCTCTGCTAGGGCCGCAATTACTATCCTTGCTACTCTTTAGGGTAGTAAGGATTTTTTATTATAAGGAGATTACATGAAAATTTTAATTGCAGTACCTACATTTGAAAATATATTGCCTGACACTTTTAAATCAATTTATAATTTAGAAAAAACTGAAGATATGATTGTAGATTTTGATTTTATTCGTGGGTATGACTGTGCTCGCGCAAGAAATAATATATGTAATAATGCCATTAAAAGTAATTATGATTATGTATTAATGGTTGATTCTGATGTAATTCTTCCTTCATATACGTTAATTAAAATGTTAAATGATCCTAAACCAGTTTGCTTAGGATGTTATCCCCGCAAAAATACTAAAACTGGTGTATTTGAAATTTTTAAATTAGGTCAACAAAATTATGTAGATACTTTTAATTATGGAGAAATTACTAGTTTAAGTGGTAAAATTGAAATCAAAGGCGGTGGTTTTGGGTGCGGTATGATTGATGTAAAAATTCTTCAGAATTTGTCGCATCCATTTTTTAAATATGTAGAGTATGAAAATGGAGCAACATTATCAGAAGATTTATATTTTTGTAGTAATGCTACTAAAAATGGATATAAGATTTATGCTGAAACAGATGTTATTTGCGGCCATAGTATACGTGGTTTTCAATGGCAATAATCATGCTATTGACAAATGTTAAATAACTATGATATAATATATTTATAAGAGAAAGGAATTACTATGGCTAAAATTAAAGATGTACTTTATGACTATGGTGATAAAGTTTTTTTCTTTTTTGATGGAAAAGAATATATTGGAATAGTTGAGATTATTGATAAATTTGGATATTTTTTCGATAATTCAGAACCATATTACGATATTTTTATAAAAGAGGATAACGTTTTAGTAAAGCATGTTCCACAAAGTATTATTAAGAGGGTAGAAGATGTTCAATCATAGAAAAAATCAAATTAATTATCATTCTATAAAAGATATTATAAGAGGTATGCAAATTAGTTGTGAATGCGGTATTAGAGAAAAGGCTTTTGATTGGAAAGAGATTGGTGTTAAAGGTTTTAGAAATAGACGCCGTATTATTAGAATATGTAAAAAATATGGTAAAATTAAGCATGTGCCGCAAGGTTTTATTATTAAGTTTGGATAGATAGGAGCTAATTGTGATTGTTAGTATTTTATTTTATGAAAGTCCTAATCCTATTGATTGTAATGTACTTGGAGTTTTTGAACATAAGGCTGATGCTAAAAAATGGTTAGAAAATCACGGGTGGAATTTTAATGTTGATTCTTGCACTTGGAGAAATCCTTCTCGTTTAGGATTCGTTGAAATACTTGAAAAGAGTTTAAAATAATGGAAAGACATGCCGCATATACTGGTACTCGTAATCTTTATGGAGATATGGAAACTGCTGCAAAGTCTCTAATTGGAATGACCAGTGTTGATAAAGTTCATTTTTTAATTGAAGATGATGAATTCCCTAATGAGTTACCAGATTTAATTGAGTGTCATAATGTTAGTAATCAAACTTTTTTTAAACCCGGGACTCCAAATATGCAAAGTCAATTTTCATATATGGCCATGATGCGAATTGCTTTATGTTACGTTTTAGATGAAAATATTCACAAAGTATTGTCATTAGATTGTGACACAATTGCCGCAAATGATTTATCTGATCTATGGGAATTACCAATTGATGATTATTATTTTAGTGCAACACATGAATGGCATAAAAGTAATAATGGATTACTTTATTGTAATCATGGAGTCGTTCTTTATAATTTAGATAAAATGCGTGATGGTAAAGCAGATGAATGCATTGATGTTTTAAATAAACGTAGATATACATGGGTTGAACAAGACGTAGGGAATTATTTATGTCAAGGCCGCATCTATGATATGCCAGCATTATATAATAGTAATTACTGGACAGATAAAGGTAAACCAAAAAAACTTCCTTATATAATTCATTATGCTGGTTTAAATCATGAAGATTGGTGTAATAATAATGAAGTAGTCTATTGGAGAAATATGCCTTGGGATCAAGTGTTAAGTTTTCATGAGTATCGCTGTAAAGGTTAGTTATTGACAACTGACCTTTCTTTATGCTATAATATAAGCATAGAGAAAGGAAATTTTATGTGGACTATCCAAGAGATAAAGAATTATTTACAAGAATTAGCTGAAAGTATTGATCTTGTTTATGATACTCCTGTTAAAATTAATGGCAGATTGACTAAAACTCTTGGGAGAGTTATTGCTGAACCCGTTACATTTGATTCTTATAAACCGCAAGTAATTGAATTTAGTAAGCAGTTTCTTGAAACTTCTACTGATGAAAGCGTGCGGCAAGTTGTTATGCATGAGTTCGCACATTGGGCCGTTTTGATTGAAACTGGTGAAGTTCATGGCCATGATGCAGTTTTTAAAGCTATGTGCCGCAAGATAGGTTGTCAAGCTGATCGGCCGCAAACTAAAGTTGAACGTACTGTAAGTAATGATAAGCTATTTAAATATATTGTTAGATGTGAAGATTGCGGCAATGAAATGCATTATAATCGAGCCGGAAAAGTTGTTAAGCATCCTGATTGGTATGGATGCGGCAGGTGCGGTGGAGAAAACTTGAAGGTGATTCAAAATTGGTAGAGTTTGACCCTATATCTTTTTGTATTAGTTTTATTATTGGTGTTATTATAGGTAGGATTATTGGCTTAAAACTTTGGGGAAGATAATTATGTTTGAAGATATCGCTAGAATTTGGCTAGAAAGTCGTACTGGTATTAATTATGATGACATGGTTCTTAATGAGCTTGTAAATGATCTTGCTATTGTACTTATGGAAGTTTATGAAGCTGGCCGCAGTTATGGTTATGATGAAGGGTTAGAAGAAAATTTAACTGAACTTCAATGGTAAGGATTGTTATGACATTAAAAGAGTTTTGTGTTAATCAAAAATGGTGCTTAGGTTTTGCAGAAGTTAGACATTTTATTTCTAACAATGTTATTCAAGTTAATAATATCATGGTAACTAATGAAGATATGGAATTAAATATTGGTGATATTGTTAAACTTGGCAAACATAAAGCAGCAATAGTAGGAGAAAATTAAATGATTACTTTAATACAATTGGTTGAGTCAACCGCATGGCTTCAGCCGCAAGATCATATAAAAGTAAATCTTTGGGATAGAACCAAAGTTTATGAAGATGGTGAGTATAAAGATATTGAACTTAATGTCCGTAATCTCGCTAAATATGGAGATTATTGGGTAACTGATCTTGATATTGAAGAGTATAAAGATGAAGATAAAGTTTTTCTATCTTGTTTAATTTGGAAGGATTAATATGAGTCGTTGGAGTAGAATTACCGGCATTCAAAGTACAATTGGTATCATACTTTTAATAATTTTTATTGTAATCGCAGCGCTTGCTGTTAGTTGGGGACTTACGTGTTTAGTTGTCTATTGGATTAGTTTACTTTGGGCAGGAACCGCATTTGTTTTTGAATGGTCATGGGCATTCGCAACTGGCGTTTGGCTTGCTCTCTGTCTTATTGGTAGTTTTTGTCAAGCGAGGATAAATTTTAATGACTAATGATGAAGTGTTCGTATCAGTGGCAGAAGCTCTGCGCCGCAAAATCCAAGAGGAAGGTAAAAGTTTAGAAGATGTAGACTTTATATCGGTTGGTGGATTAGGTTTGCAAACTGATGATTTTTGGAAGACTGCGGAACTTTGGAAATGGGATATTAATCAACTTAAAGATGAATTTAAGATAGTTTTTAAAGATCGTACTTGGATTGGTAAACATTATAGTCGTAATGGTAGTGTGCGGCTTAAGTATCATAAGCTATTTGAGGAACCTACATGTATTCTTTTACATCCTATGCCGAGTGAATTTTTAGATGGATAAAAATATTTCTAGACTAATGTAGAATAATTATGGTATAATATAATTATAAAAGAAAGGAATTATATTATGCTTACTGCTAAAGAAGCTCGTGAATTAGCTAATGATTTTGAAAAACGTAGACAAGCTAGAAATTATGTAGAAGATCATGTACTTCCGCAAATTGAGAAACAGGCTCTTAAAGGAAATACTGAATTAATTTTTGAAATATGTAAACCTAAATTACAAAATTTTATTATTAGTGAACTAGAAGATTTAGGTTATCATATAAAAAAATCAGATGGCTGCTATTTTGATTTACGTACCCCGTATATTATTAAATGGTAATCCAAGAGAAAGAGAAAAATGAAAGATACTTATTATGTGCGGCGAGGTGTAGCAGGAACAGTACTCTCTATTAGAATGTCTACTCCGAGACGTGAAGATGCTTTAAAAAACGCGGCAGATAGTGCAATTATGAATCCTGGTTTTACTTATACTGTTTGTAAAGGTGAAACTGAAATTGCTAGGTTTTTTGTAAAGGAAGAGGATTAATTATGGCATATGGAGCTTTAATCTACGGGTTCGCGGCTAAGGCTGATGATATTACTCAGATGCCGCGAGTAGACTCTTACCGTGACAGGGACGGCCGCACAGTTCTTATTGATAATGATGATGTTCATCCTATTGAATGGGCTATGGAACATCATAAGTATGGTCAATATGTATTTGTTGAAGATGATCAATTGTGGTATTCTGATAGGGTTATTTTCGGTATTTTTCTAGGTGAGTCTGGAGATGAACTAAATCTCGAAAATATGGAAGATGCTAAGAAGAGTGCTAAGGAGATTAGTGAAGCTGTAAAATTCTTTACTGATTGGGATACTGATATTAGCGATTATGGATATCATGTTTGTACTATGTATGACTAGGAATCTTGATTAAAATTTTTGATTTTTATCAAAAATAAGTAAGGAATTTGAATTAAAAATTATATATAATAAGCCATATGATTATTTTTAAGCGGGTTATCATACCCGCTTTCTTTTTAACTTGATTATGTGAACCATTTTGGTGTACAAATTTTATAAAGGAGGATATTAGATGGCTGAAGGTAAAAAAGATATTCGTCTTAATATTCGGATGCCGCAATATCTGAAAGATAAGATTGAACAAGAATCCAAGAGATTGGAATTAAGTCAAAGTGAGTTTGTGCGGCATTTGGTTATTGAATATTTTGCAAGAAAAGAAAAATTAGGTTAGTGGTGCCATATGGGTAGATATAATCAGGCACCAAAGTTGGTGAATAAAAAACCTAAATTAAATGGTAACACTATAATGATTAGTAATGAAATGTATTCTGCTATTTTTAATGCAGTTGGCCGCAAATATCAAGCTGGAGCTTTAATGGTTTGGTTGATTGGTCAAGCAGATGGATTTGGTGTTGCATTAAAAACTGTTAGTGATGCTCTTGGTATGGATAAAAATGGTTATTATAAGTCTAGAGCCGCGTTAGAAGAACTTGGGTTTATTACGACAGATGGAGATAATATTACGATTCATTATAATAAAATTTTGGGTAATGAAAAAGATGACTCTAAAAATAGGGTAATGAAAAAGATGACTCATTCTTTTGATGACTCTATTTTGAGTAATGAAAAAGATGACTCTATTTTTTTGGGTCATCAAAAAGATGACCCTATGGGTAATGAAAAAGATGACCCTATGAGTCATCTAAAGTGGGAATATAACATAGAAGAACATAGAAAAACAAAGAAAGAAGAAGGTTTTAGATTAGAAGATTTTACGGATGAGAATGGGAACTTTAGATTTTAAATGTAAGGAGTTAAATTAACATGGCTGAAAGAGAAACAGAATATTTATTTAAGCCTTATCAAATGCATATTTATATACCACATAAATGAGGAGCATACCCTCAAAAGGTTAAAATTAAAGATCGTATTAGTACTTATGAAGTTTGTCGAGTTATGGTTGATGGAAAATTAGTTCATGAACGGCATAGTGATTATTCTATAGAGGCTACTGAAAAAAATAATAAAAAAGATGGTAAACACACTGGAAGATGTAATCTTTGTGGTAGTATACAAACAGAACCGCACAGTTGAGAAAATAAACCTCAATATATTAAAAGAGATGATATTAATCATAAATATCTTTGTAGTAAGTTTGACACAAAAGGTCATCGTTGTGAAGGATATTATTTAGAAAAGCATAGTAAACAATATTCATTTCTTTTCGATCCTAAGGGTAAAAATTATCGTAGTCCAGTATGACATATGGTTTTTTGTGAAATTTGTGGTGGAAGTTGACAAGAATCTCATTGTTGAAAAGAAGATGGCCAAGGAGAGACTAAATGAGAAATTTCTAATAAAGATAAACATCATAAAACCTGTATTTATTGTGGACAAGAAGAAGAAGGAAATCATAGTAATATAAAATATTTTCAGAAGTTCATTAATAATGGTGATTTTGATACAGATAAGCATACGGCAGTATGTGGGGTTTGTCATGGACCGTGACTTGAAGATCATGATTGATTGAGAAAAAGTGATAATAGTCTTAGGTGAGAAAGTGAAAAAACTGATAGTCAATATAAGACGCATCATAGGGTACAGTGTAGAAAATGTAAAGGTTTTCTATATGAAAGACATAATTATGATCTTATTCATGTAAAATCTGGATATGACTTTGAAACTAAGTGTATATGTGGTAAAACGGATAGCATAAATAAATGGTCTATTGCTTATAAAAATGTTCCTTGCGGGAATAAAAAAACTATGAATATTCAATTGAAATATACTGGTAAAGGTTATTTATATTTAAAAATTTTACCAGATGATCAAGGAAATTATCCTAATTATCCAATAGTTTATACAGGTGATTCAAAAAGACCTAGTCCTGAAAATAAAAATGAAAAACTTCCAATTCATGTTAAAAATGGTTGGTATAAACGTGGTAACGGTGAAGACTGAAATTTAAGTAGTTATAAAAAATATACATATAAAAAACATTTTGTAATAGAAGGTGTTAAGGAAAGTGAAAATCGAGGAATTCTTTATGAGGGAGAACGTTATAAAGGATATCGTCTTATATCTGATTATGCCGGTTATGAATCATCTGGATCAGGATCAAAAGTAACAAATATTATGTTTTCATTAAAAGATATTAATGCTAATAAACATCGTTATTCTACTTCTAAAACAAAAGTAACTAATGAAAAAGAAGGAGGAGCAGATACTATATATTATTTTTATAGAGGTAGATTTAATGATTTTTGGATCTATAGTAATAAATTACATGAAGAACCATATATACTTTTTCCTTGTGTGCGTGGATGGCATAAAAGTAAAAAAAGTTTAATTAGTGGAAGTTATATAGTAACAGGGTAGTAATTTTTATTATTTAAATAAAATTTTATCTACTCAACTGGAATTTCATCTACTCAACTGGAATTTTATTATTTGATTAAAATTTGATCTACTCAACTGAAATTTGAGTGCGCACATAATTACAGCTGCTGTCAAGAAATTTTCCAAATCGAGTCCTAAAAATTTTTACACTAGTGTAAAGAATTCTCTCACGAGTGTAGCCGCACGACCTTATACATTGATCTTCTTTTGGAAAATAATTCTGAAAGATAATTTTCATTTCTGAACCTATAAATATTAGTTGTCAGCTGTTCAATATTTATGCTATAATATATTTGTAAGAAAGGGAAAGGAAATTTAATCCTAATCTTACATATCAGGTTTCCTTCAAGAAGAAATAAAAAACTTCTTGACAATCGAAAAGGAAATATGATATAATATAAATGTAAGAAAGGGAGAGATGAGAAAGGAATCCCGCTTGGGACGTCCTCCCAGGAAGTGAAAAGAAATTTCATTTCCAAAACGAGACCGCTCGCAAGAGCAGAAAAGGAGGGCCATCATGGCCGAGAAGAAGATCACCATCGCTGAGAAGTTCGCTGCTACTATCGCTCTGTTTGAGGGTACTGAGCCTGAGATCGAGTGGGACCCCGCTGATGCGGTTGAGTTCCTGAAGGATCGTGCTGAGAAGGCCAAGTCCAAGCCGCGTGAGCGCAAGGTTAAGCCTGAGGTTGCTGAGTTCCGTGAGCGTGTCGCGGAGTGGCTGGCTGAAGCTGAGGCTCCTGTGACTGCCAAGGAAGTTGGTGCGGCTCTGGGTGAGTCCACTCAGAAGGCGTCGGCAGCCCTGCGGTTCCTGGTCGCTGAGGGTGAGGTTGTTGCCCATGATGGCGAGAAGGCCCGCGACGCCAAGACTTACGAGATCGCTCGCTAGTCTATAGCGGTAGGGGAGGGTGCAATGGGGCACCCTCCCAGGAAACAAATTTTAAATTTGAATTTTAATTTTCATTTCTG